>Ga0082212_10011335_pt1 | contig 11315 bp, 8 predicted proteins | sample TergutNt197P3_FD_71548 | JGI IMG/M metagenome (GOLD analysis project Ga0082212, IMG submission 71548) | Neocapritermes taracua P3 segment gut microbial communities from Petit-Saut dam, French Guiana - Nt197 P3 | ecosystem: Host-associated > Arthropoda: Insects > Digestive system > Gut ... | reverse complement strand
TATTTTGATCACATCCAAATCGAAAGAGATCGTGAATTCGGTATTGGGCCTTGTACCGGCAAAAAGATAACGTGCAATTTCCGGAGTATACACACGAAGCACGTCGGGCAGATCTATAACTTTCCCTTTGGAACTGGACATTTTGCCCGGCGTCCCCTTGATTCCAATAAAATCGTAGCGGAAGGTTACCGGGGCGTCATGGTTATAAACATCCTTGCAAACATGACGGGCGGTATCAAAAGACCCTCCCTGGCTATGGTGGTCCTTCCCTGCAGGTTCAAAATCAACCTGCTCATACGCCCAGCGCATGGGCCAGTCCACACGCCACACGAGCTTAATGCCTTTGGCATTTCGTATATCAACCGCGGCTTTATGCCCGCAGGAATTGCAGTTATAGCTGATAACCCACTGACCGTCCCAGCTTTCTATATCCGTTTCGTCTCTGTTACAATTATCGCAGAAAGCGCTGACAGGCCACCATTCTCCCTGAATTTTGTGATCTTCGTCCCGGAATTTGTCGAGTATAATTTTAAGCGCTTCCCGGTGTTCCAGTGCAGTCTTAATGCTTGCAGCATATTTTGACGAACGGTAGTTTTTTGCCTGGTACAGGTATTCGGGAAAAATTCCAACCAGCGGAAGTACGGTTTCTACATCAACTTCGTTATGCCGGGCATAACTTTCGTCCCTGTCCCAGGGGTCAGGGACCATAGTGATGGGGAAGCGCAGGTACTTTTGCAGATCGTCCTGTTTTGGCATATTCGCCGGGACTTTGCGGAACACATCGTAATCATCCCATGAATAAATAAACCGTACTTTTACTCCTTTGTCCCGGAGAGCCCGGACAACCAATTCAACCGAAATAATTTCCCTGAAATTCCCGATGTGTACAGTTCCCGACGGGGTGATCCCTGACGCACAGGTATATACATGTTCGCTTGTGTTGTGATCCTTTGATAAATTCCCGGCGGACACAGAATCTTTTTCTCTAATGATCTTTTCTGCATATTCATCGGCCCAATGTACGGCGCGAAGCTGTTTGTTGCTTGATTCTTTTTGCTGCATGGTGAAAATATAACCAGAAAAAATAAAAATGGCTAGGCTGCTATGGTATACTCAACCGAGCCTGAAAGGTGAAGGCTCCCCTCTTGATGTCACCGCCAATACTCTTTGGAAAAAAATATAAAGGCTGTCCACAGTTCCAGACGTCCTGCGATCATAATAAACGACAGCGTCCATTTTACATAACCGGGCAGGGCATTAAAAATGGTATACGGCTGCAATAAGGCCGGATCGAGGCCAATGTTTCCAAGACTGATAAGCGCTACCGAAAAAGAAGCCGTATGACTGACTCCTGAACTGGCAATAACAAGAGCTGCAATCCCTACAAGAGCAAAGTACAGAAATACAAAACCCGCAACGCCATAGACAACATCCTTTCGGCCAACTTTATTGTTCAGCTGTACGGAAAAAACTCCGCGGGGATAGAGTATTTTTTTTAGTTCGTTGCTGGTTTGCTTGAATAAAACCACATGACGTATCACCTTAATTCCGCCGGCAGTCGATCCCGAACAGCCTCCGATAAACATCAGGCCGAACAGCACAGCTCCGGCAAGCGGGGTTAATATTGCCAGGTTTCCTGCGGTCATACCGGTGGTAGTAAGTATGCTTGCTGTGTAGAAAAGAGAATTGGTTATGTTGCCGGATGAAAAGGCAGTTAAGGCGGTAGATACCAGGATGATTAAAAAATAGGCGCGTGCTTCGCTAGAGTACCATACATCTTTCCATTTACGCTGAATTACACGGAACAGCAGGGTAAAGTTAAAACCCGCAATGATCATAAAAACCGTAACGATTCGCATGATTGCCGGCGAGTTCCAGTAAGCAAGCCCTTCGTTACGGGAGCTGAACCCGCCGGTTGCCATGGTAGTAAATGCATGAATGGTTGCGTCAAACAGATTCATCCCAAATAAACAGAGAAGCACTGCTTCAAGAGCGGTAAGGCTGATATAGATGAGCCAAAGTAATTTGGCGGTTTCTGTGATCTTTGGCGTAATGCGTTCTTTGTCAGGACCGGGTACTTCTGCTTTAAGAAGCTGGAAACCTCCGACTCCAAGGAATGGAATTAGCGCAACGGTAAGGACAATCATACCCATGCCGCCCAGCCATTGGGTTTCTGCACGCCAGAAAATTAATGATCGCGGAAGTGTTTCCAGATCGCCGATAACCGAAGTTCCTGTAGTGGTAAAGCCCGAAACGCTTTCAAAGAACGCATCGGTAAAACGCGGAATATCCCGGGAAATATAATAAGGAAGCGATCCAATAAAACAGGCTGCAACCCAGGCAAGAAACACCAGCAAAAATCCCTGCCGGGCAGAAAAACTTATTGCTGTTTTTCTGGTTGCAAGAAGTATGGGACAAGAAACCCCTGCCGAAACGGCTATGGTAATAAAGAAAGCCCGGATCATTTCAGTTTCCGAGTTATAAAGAGCGATTGTAAGAGGCAAGATCATTGTAAGGGCATAAAACAGGATCAACAAAAAAAGAAGGCGGATTACAGCTCTTTTTTTCAAGGTTTTTCTCCGGCGGGGAGCTGCTCGGATTTTTGCTCATGACGCTTTCCTGACCCGGTTGACTTGCTTTCCTCCCGCGAAGGGGATTCTGTTTTTCCGAAAATGTTTTCAATTTCTACTTCCGTTCCGCTGCGTGCAATAACAAAAAGGCGGTGTCCTGCGGTGCATACATAATCTCCATGGGGAATAAAATCATCTTCGGATTTCCGGTTTACCAGCATTACAAGCGCCCCTTCCGGCAGGTGGAAATCTTTTAGCGGCTGCCCTTCCGCCCGGCAGCCGGAAATAATTTCAACCTCCAAAATGCCCACATTACTTTCTCCCAGACTGTATATTCCCTTTATGCCTCTGCCTCCTGCGAAGCCGGCAACGCCAATCAGTTTGGAAAGGATTGTATCTACAACAACAGTTTTCTTGGGAATTACCACATCTACTCCAAGCTGCTTTGCAATTGCGGCATAGCCGGTACTGTCTACCATTGCAATGGCCCGTGAAACCCCCCGTGATTTAAGATATACGGCGGTAATGATATTGAGTTCCTGATGTTCTGTGGCGGTAACAATCAGGTCTAAATCATTAATCTTTTCTTCAACGATAAAATTTTCGTCAGAAATATTCTCGTTCAGGATTAATGCATCGGGAAAACGGCCGGCAAGTTCTTTGCATAAACCATTATCCTGTTCTATGATTATTACCTTCCGCAAACTTCTGGGAACCAGCGTTTTTAAAAAAGAAAGGATGCCCCGCTTCTTTTTTCCCTTTCCCCATATTCTTTCTCCGTCTTCATCAACATCCCTTATTTCGTTAACTTTTCGTCTTTCTTTGCTTAATAATCCCGTGGCAATTAACGAACCCAGCCTTCCTCCTCCTACAATACCGATTTTGCGGATTGATTTTTTAGGATAACCTGATAGTTCGAATCCTGTATTTATTTCTGCATCTTTTGCCAAAAAATAAACTCTGTCCCCTGAACAAAGCTGGGTTGTTCCCATGGGGAGTATGCTTTCGCCGTTTCGTTCAATTAGAATGATAAGACTGTCCCCTTCTATAAGCGAACGCAAATTGTTAAGTATAAGCCCGTCAAAAGAAGAACCGGGAGCTATATCCATGGTCCCGATTTCGAACGGAGTATCAGCAAAAGAAAGGATATTGCCAACAGCTCCGTGTTCAATGGCATCCAGTGCGGTCCGGGCAGCTTCCACATTGGGATGGATAAAAAAATCAATACCCATAGGGGAAACATTATTCGTTTCCAGTTGATATTGAAAATTCCGCCTGACATATTCTTCGTTTCGCACACGGGCAATTTTCAGGAGTTTTGTATAACGGGCAGCCAGACCGCAGATGATCATGTTTACTTCGTCCGAGCCGGTAACGCAGATCAACGCATCGGCTTTGGCAATCCCTGCCGATTCAAGCGTATTAATCGAGTTTCCTTCGGCGTGGAGTACCATGCAGTCCAGACGGTTGGATACATGCTGTGCCCGTTCTTCGTTAGATTCAATAGTGGCAATATCGTGTTTTTCTTCTATTAAATACCGGGCTAACTGGTACCCAACCAGCCCTACTCCTACAATAATGATACGCATTGGTTTAAATATAATATGGAAAAGAGAATTTTGCTATTATCTCAGATAAACCTTGACAGTGTTCATTTTATGAGTATAATTATATGAAAATGAACATAAAGGTTGCTTATGATTAGTCCCGGTTTTTTCCATGATTTACTTTCTGCACATGGCGTTGAATTTTTTACCGGTGTGCCGGATTCTCTCCTTAAAAACTATTGTGCATGGCTTACCGGAAACGTGAGTGAGGAAAACCATATAATTGCAGTAAATGAAGGGGCTTCTATTGCCCTTGCTTCGGGTTACTATCTGGCCACTGGGAAAATACCGCTGGTATATATGCAGAATTCCGGTATAGGCAATGCGGTGAATCCTTTGCTTTCACTGGCGGACAGTGATGTATATCGTATTCCCCTGATCCTGCTTGTAGGCTGGCGGGGTGAACCGGGTGTAAAGGATGAGCCGCAGCATCTAAAACAGGGAAAAGTAACGTGCGTCCTATTTGAGACAATGGGTATTCCGTACCGTGTGTTATCGAACGATGAAGATGAAGTCAGGATACAGCTTGAAGAATGTTACACGCATATAAAAAACAATAACACTCCCTTTGCCCTTATTACGCGAAAGGATACTTTCGGCCCGTATGCATTTGGTGGTGCTGTAAATGCTACCGTTGTGGAAGAATTGAAGATGAGCCGCGAGGAAACTATTGAAGAAATAATCCGTTTTTCTTCTCCTGACGAAGTTTTTATTTCTACAACCGGTATGGCGTCGCGGGAACTCTATGAACTGCGGGAAAAATATAACATGGGCCATGATCGGGATTTTCTTACGGTCGGCTCAATGGGGCACGCTTCTTCATTGGCTTTGGCGCTTGCCGGACAAAAACCGGAATTGCCGGTAACGTGCATTGATGGCGATGGCGCCGCATTGATGCACCTGGGAAGTATGGCTGCCATCGGGGTGCGGAAACCGGCGAATTTGAGGCATATTGTTTTGAATAACGGCGCTCATGATTCTGTCGGCGGACAACCTACAATTGCCCGAAATATCGATCTTGCCGGAATTGCCCGTTGTGCCGGTTATACCCGTTCGTATTCTGTTAAAATACCGGAAGAACTCCGCCGGGTACTAGGTAAAAATTCCGGGTCAGGCAAAAGGGATGGGCCGTTGTTTATAGAAGTGCAGGTTCGCAAAGGCAGCCGTAGCGATTTAGGCCGGCCCCGGACTAGTCCGCAGGAGAATAAAGAAATGTTCATGCATTTTATTTCGGACAAAACATGATCCAGAATAATCATATGCCCAAGGCTTCCTTGCCGGCGGTGCGGCGGGAAGTGCTACTTAACCCGGGGCCGGCCACCACAAGCGACAGCGTTAAATACGCCCAGGTTTGCCCTGACATTTGCCCCCGCGAAAAAGAATTCGGCGATGTAATGGAATGGATATGCACTGAACTTTCTTTGATAGCAGGCAAACCCGGCAGGGTTGAAACAGTTCTGTTCGGCGGCTCCGGCACCGCTGCCGATGAGGTTATGATATCCTCCTGTGTGCCTGGTGATGGAAAGTTGCTTATTATTGATAACGGCGCATACGGTATGCGTTTTGCAAAGATCGCCGAAGTGTATAAGTTAAATTTTGAGGTATATAAAAGTTCTGGTTTTATGCCGTTGGACAGCGAAGCGGTAAAGGCAAAACTTGCTAAAGGCGGCTTTACTCATCTTGCCATTGTATACCACGAAACCACCACAGGGCTGTTAAACCCTGCACCGGACATCTGCCGCTTCTGCCATGAACAGGGAATCACCACTATTGTTGACGCAGTGAGTGCATTTGCGGCGATCACCATTGATATGGATCGCGATGGTTTTGACTTTATGGCATCAACTTCGAACAAAAACATTCAGGGCATGGCCGGCGTGGGCTTTGTTTTTTGCCGCGAAGAGGCGCTGGAAAAAACCGCTAATTACCCTATGCGGAATTACTATCTGAACCTTTGGGATCAATATAACCATTTCAGGAAAACCAAACAAACCCGCTTTACTCCGCCGGTGCAGAGTTTGTACGCCCTGCAGCAGGCAATTATTGAAACAAAACTTGAGGGAATCGAAAATCGTTATGCCCGTTATGCAGCTTGCTGGGATGAACTGGTAAAAGCGGTAAAGAAACTGAATCTTTCCATGCTGGTTCCCGAAGCGGCTCAGTCAAAACTTATTACGGCGATTATAGAGCCTTCTTCTCCACGCTATTCATTTGATGCGCTGCACGATTTTGCCCGAACCAAAGGTTTTACTATTTATCCGGGAAAACTCTCTGACGCCAACACATTCAGGATTGCCAATATCGGGGATATTCGGCCTGAAGAAATGACAGCCTTTGCAGGTGTTCTTGAAACGTATATGCATTCTATTGGGCAAGGAACAACAGGTTAACACTATGAAAACGATCTATTTGGGGTTGCGGGGCGATATTATTCACCCCGGTATTATAAACATTATCAAAGAAGCGGCAAAACGCGGCGAAGTACTGATAGGCCTTTTGACCGATTCCGCAATCGCCTCACATAAACGATTGCCTTACCTTACCTGGGAGCAACGGCTTGAAGTAGTTGAAAACATCAAAGGGGTTTCCAAAGTGGTTCCACAGGAAGAATGGAGCTACATTCCCAATTTAAAAGAATACCGTCCGGATGCGATCATTCACGGCGATGACTGGAACACCGGACCATTGAGCAAGGAACGTGAAGATGTAATAGCCCTGATGAAAGAATTGGGCGGGGAAGTGATTGAGGTTCCTTATACTAAAGGGGTCAATTCCTCTGCGTTGAGCGAAGCAATGCGTTCGCTTGGTACTACACCGGACATACGGCTTAAGACGCTGCACCGCCTTATCGAAATAAAAAAACCGGTACGTATTATGGAAGCTCATTCGGGACTTTCGGGGCTGATTATTGAACATCTTGAAACAGAAAAAGAAGACGGTCTGCACAGCTTTGACGGGATATGGTCTTCGAGCCTTACCGATTCTACCAGCAAGGGAAAACCGGACATTGAAGCGGTGGATCTGACAACCCGCTTGCAGGACCTGACCAATATTCTGGAATGTACCACCAAGCCTATTATTTTTGACGGTGATACAGGAGGTAAGCCGGAGCACTTTGTTTTTACCGTCCGTACTCTGGAACGGAACGGAATTTCCGCAGTAATTATTGAAGATAAAATTGGCCTGAAAAAAAATTCTCTGTTTGGAACCGATGTAACACAGGAACTTGCTCCTGTTTCTGAGTTTTGCGAAAAACTCAGTACGGGAAAGCGTGCACAGGTTACCAGGGAATTTATGATCATCGCACGGCTGGAAAGCCTCATCGCCGGTATGCCGGTTTCCGATGCACTGGATCGGGCGCGTGCCTATGTAGCAGCCGGAGCGGACGGTATTATGATCCACAGCAAGGAAAAGTCCGGCGATGACATCCGGGAGTTTTGCATGAAATTCCGGGACGAATACCGGGGGGTTCCGTTGATCCTGGTTCCTACTACCTATAACAGTTTTACCGAAACGGAACTTGTCGGCTGGGGCGCTACAGTCATAATTTATGCAAACCACATGCTTCGGGCATCGTATCCGGCAATGGTGAATACTGCCAGAGTAATTTTGGAAAAAGAACGCTCTCTCGAGGCGGACAAACTTTGTATGCCCATTAAAGAAATTCTGGAATTAATTCCGGGCGGAAAATAAAACTATATTTAAGGAGAACATGATGAAAAAGATTTTCTGGTTTACTGCGGCGCTGTTCCTGATAGGAATGGCGATCTCATGCAAAAAAGCGGATGATACAAGCGTTATCATTTACACCAGTACCGAGGATTTCCGTACCGAACACATGCAGGAGTTGCTTAAGGAAAGATTCCCCGATTACAACATTACTTTGCAGGTTTTATCAACCGGAAACCATGCGGCAAAACTCAAGGCAGAAGGAACCCAGACCGAAGCCGATATTATTTTGAACCTGGAAACCGGTTATCTGGAAGGTTTGCAGGATATTATGGCAGATCTTTCCGGCTACAACCTGTCCGAGTTTCTTCCTGAGTTGATTCCCGCTTCCAAATGTTTCCTTCCCTGGGATAAATCTTCCGGAGCCATTGTGATAGACCGGTTAAAACTTGAAAGTTTGGGGCTTCCCATTCCTGCTTCTTATCAGGATCTGTTGAACCCAATATACAAAGGCCTGATATCCATGCCGAATCCAAAAACGTCCGGCACAGGCTATATGTTTTTGGTTAGCCTGATCAACGCATGGGGAGAAGACGCTGCCTTTGCTTACTTTGACAATCTTGCGGAAAATATATTGCAATTTACCACTTCAGGATCCGGCCCGGTAAACGCGTTGATCCAGGGCGAGGTTGCCATTGGCCTGGGCATGACGTTAACTGCGGTTAATGCCATCAACACACGGGACGTTCCCCTGGAGCTGTTCTACTTTGCTGAAGGCGCACCCAGTATTACTACCAGTTTTGGCATCATAAAAGGAAAGGAAACCCGGCCTGTAGTTAAAGAAGTTTTTGAATTTGTTTTAACAAAGCTGGTAAAGGACGATAAAGAACTCTATTGTCCGGAACCTGTCATGGTAAACCAGCCTAACAATATTGCCAACTATCCCCGGAGTATTCACTATGCTAACATGGACGGGGTATATGATTTATCTCTGAAAGAGCGGCTTTTGGATAAGTGGCAGTATTGATACAGGAGGGCGGTGATGGCTGTCAAACTGGAGATTCAAAACCTGTGTCAGGTTTTTAACCGGCAGGAAGTGCTTCACGGTCTTAACTTTACCGTGAATGATGGGGAATTCCTTTCCATTCTGGGCCCTTCCGGCTGCGGTAAAACCACGATCCTGCGAATCCTGATCGGCCTGTTGTCCCCTACATCAGGGCGGATTCTCAAAGACGGAAATGACATCACCGCTGTTCCTGCGTCAAAACGTAATATGGGTATTGTGTTCCAGAACTATGCCTTGTTTCAGAACATGAGCGTTTTAGGCAATGTTGAATATGCCTTGAAATTTAACAAGGAATTCAAATCCCGTTCCCGTTCTATAGCCGAAAACATTATTGAACAGGTCGGCCTGACTGAACATATCAACAAAAAGCCCTACAAACTTTCCGGCGGCCAGCAGCAGCGGGTAGCTATTGCCCGGACTCTTGCCTGTAACCCGGAAATCATCCTCTTTGACGAACCGATGTCTGCGCTGGATGCAGCTACACGGTTGTTGTTACGTGACGAAATCAAACAAATTCAAAAACAATTCCGCACAACCATGATCTACATAACCCATGATCAGGAAGAAGCTTTTGCCCTTTCAGATCGCATCATGGTAATGGACAGTGGAATGATTCAGCAGTTAGATTCGCCGGAGGCGATTGTTGCCAATCCCGCCAATGTTTATATCCGGGAATTTGTAATCAACAACCTCCGTTTAAAAATTGATTCTCTTGCCAAATATGTGCAATCGGATGCATTGCCTTTGTGAAAAACAGTGGTGGAAGAAATTTGTATGAAGATCATGTTAAATAAAAACAATTATTTTTCTCCTGTTTTCGATTTTTTCCGTTCTATAAATTTGGTTAAATTGTTACTGGGCATTTTTCTGTTTGTTACCGTGATCTGCCCGCTGGGAACCATGCTGGCGAACATGGCCGGCTCAGACATTGCAGGTGTTTTGCAATTACCCCGGTTTAAAGAGGCGCTGCTTAATTCAATATACGCAACAGGGATCGCCACGATAATTTCCATTGTTCTTGCATGGGGCTTCGCCCTTTCCGTAGTACGCACAAATTTTCGTTTTAGGGATATGGTTACGATCTTTATTACCCTGCCTATGTTGATCCCTTCTATTTCCCACGGAATGGGGCTGGTACTGCTCCTGGGTACCAACGGAATTATTACCCGGCTGTTCAACCTTTCAGGAACAATCTACGGCTTTCAGGGCATTGTGCTGGGGTCTGTTTTTTATTCATTTCCGGTGGCATTTCTTATGTTGTCTGACATCCTAAAATACGAGGACGGTTCCCCCTATGAAGCTGCTTCAGTGTTGGGAATTCCACGGGCAAATCAATTTTTTTCCATTACATTTCCCTATTTACGTAAACCTCTTATCTCGGTGGTCTTTGCGGTTTTCACTTTGATTTTTACCGATTACGGTGTTCCCCTGATGATAGGCGGAAGGTTTATAACCCTGCCGGTACTGATGTACCAGGAGGTGATTGGCCTCTTGAATTTCAGCCGGGGCAGCGTAATCGGATCATTTCTTTTAATTCCGGCGGTAGTAGCTTTTATTTTTGATCTTTTAAACCGTGACCGTGCAAATCAAAATTTTATTATTCAAGAAAGAGCTAAAACAGAAAACACGCTGAGGGATATAATTGCTGCCTGTTATGTGATATTGGTTTGTATCATTATTGCCTTGCCGATACTGATCTTTGCCATTCTCACTTTTATCAACAGCTACCCTGTGGACATGACCCTGTCGTTTCGTAATATTACCAGAACCATGAACATGAGTGCAGGTCGGTACCTTACCAATTCTCTTATCATCGCCGCATTTGTTTCGGTTTTAGGGACAGTTCTTGCATGGATTATTGCCTACTTTACTGCCCGCACTCCCGGAAAGTCCTCGCGGATGCTGCACCTTGTTTCCATTACATCACTGGCAATTCCGGGAATGGTGCTTGGCCTTTCCTACGTATTGTTTTTCAAGGGTTCATTTATCTACGGCAGTCTTTCCATGCTGATTCTCGTTAACACAATTCACTTTATGGCCTCTCCTTACCTTATGGCGTATAATTCCCTGGGAAAACTCAACATCAACCTTGAAGATGTCGGCCGCACATTAGGCGTAGGCCGTTTCCGCATCATCCGTGATGTTCTGATACCTCAGACCAGGCTGACCATCCTGGAGATGCTGTCTTACTTTTTTGTCAATTCGATGATGACTATTTCCGCTGTGTCGTTTTTAAGCACAGTGCGTAACCGGCCTATATCACTTATGATCACCCAGTTTGAGGCCCAGCTTTTTTTGGAAGGAGCAGCGTTTATTTCCATCCTTATTCTGGGCTGTAATTTGCTGGTAAAATACACGGTATATATCACCACCAAATTAATGAACCGGCAAGGCGGACAATAA
>Ga0082212_10011334_pt1 | contig 11316 bp, 9 predicted proteins | sample TergutNt197P3_FD_71548 | JGI IMG/M metagenome (GOLD analysis project Ga0082212, IMG submission 71548) | Neocapritermes taracua P3 segment gut microbial communities from Petit-Saut dam, French Guiana - Nt197 P3 | ecosystem: Host-associated > Arthropoda: Insects > Digestive system > Gut ... | reverse complement strand
CTTACGAGAAGCGCTTTATCCACAAGGCCCAGATCCTCGATCGCGCGGCACGCGCCTGAAGCGTAATCCTCCTGGAATGAGATGACTATCCACTGATCAAACTGCGGATTCGCGGTGAGGATCGCGGCAGTCTGGTTGTAGCAGGCTTCCATATTGCTCGCGCCCAGATCGGACGAACGGTCGGCAAGGAACATCTGGTCTCTCGGGAAATCGGGGAAGGCCCGGAGCCACACCTCCTCAGAACCCGTGACACGCGGCGCCATCTCCACAAACATCGTATCGGTGATATATATATATCCGACTTTGCTCAGGTCTGAAAGGTCAAAGCCAAGGCGCTGATAGTTATCAACGACCCATTGCGCCTCTTTCTGTCCCACCTCGTAACCAAACAGCCAGTCGCAGGGCGCGATAAGCTGACCGTTTGCATCCATCATTCCAGCCGTCTCGCCAAGCAGCAGGACTCCTGCTTCTCTGCACCGTTCGGCTACTGCCTGAGCCGAACCCGGATCGACCAGCATGATGGCTATGACGTCGACGCCCATAGCGATATACTGCTCAAGCTGGTTGAACTGTGTTTCGGGATTAAACCCTCCGTCCGCGATGTAGACGGTCAGATTATTCGCGCTTGCCAGTTCCTCAAAGGCGTCGGCGACCTGTACGCACCATCCGATATCCATCGAGTAGCTCAAATAAGCCATCGAAATGTTATCGTTCGGGCCGAATGGGGCGCTTGGACCCGATGCGTCGCCGGAGCCTGCCGCGTCGCCCGCGTTTCCGGCATTCCCTGCGCCGTCATTACTGACCAAGGTTCCTGAGTCCGGGGTGTTCTTGCAGGCGCCAAGGGCGAGGCACAGCAAAACGACCATCAGCAGGGATACTATCGCGTTGATCTTTTTCTTCATTTCTTTCGCTTCCTTCTTCAGTTTAATATTTAGTACACATGACAAGTCAAGTTTACTACATGGTTGTCAGTCCGCCCTGAGCGTACGGACATAGTCGACAAGCAACGCGCCGATAAGCAGAAGCCCTTTAGCGACCGTCTGCCAGAACGACGATATGCCCATGAAATTCAGGCCGTTGCTGAAACACTGGATTATCAGAAGGCCGATAAGGCAACCGCCGAGGGTCCCCCTCCCGCCTGTGAACGCGACTCCGCCGAGTACCGCCGCTATTATTGCGTCGAACTCGGAGCCGAGTACCGCGTTCGGCGCTCCGCTGCGCATCCGGCCGGCAAGCAGGCTGCCCGCAAGCGACGCAAGCACGCCGCTTATGATATAAAGTATGGTCGTGATCCTTTTCGGATTCAGTCCGGCAAGAAGGCTGGCCATCGGGTTGCCTCCTATCACATAGATGCTTCTCCCGAATGTCGTCCTGTTCAGAACGAACGCGAAAGCAGCATATAGCACGATAAGGAAAATTATCGGCACGGGGATATGCCCGAAAATCCTGCCCGCGCCCAACGCGTTAAGCGCACTGTCGTTGAGCGAGACCGATCTGCCGTTGCAAAAAAGATAACCCATGCCCTGGCAGACAGACGCCATGGCCAGAGTGGCTATGAACGGCTGCAGCTTGAATATATTCGTCAGTATAGAGTTCACCGCGCCCACAGCCGCGCCGAACGCAAGGCATATGAGCATCGCGGCGTACCACGGTAATCCGTTTCTGGTTACAAGGACTGCGATGAGGACTCCGCTCGCCGCTCCTATCGCGCCGCAGGACAGGTCTATCTGACCGGCGATTATCAGCAGCGTGACTCCTATCGCGAGAAGTCCCGTGACGCAGCAGGCATACAGGATGTTGAACATATTGACGGGCGTAAGGTAATTATTCCGGAGCAGCCCGAAAATCGCGACAAGCGCGACCAGGACGATCAGCAGCGTCAGCGTGTTTGACTCCGGCAGCTTGATACCCAGAAAAGTTTTGCTCTTGCGCAATTAGTTCCTCCCCTCCATCGCGTACGAGAGTATGCTATCCTCCGTACAGTCCTCCCGGTCGAGGACAGCCTGCAGGCGGCCCTCCCTCATGACCGCGATCCGGTCTGAGACATTTATTACTTCCGTCAGTTCGGAAGAGATAAAGACAATGGCTATATTCTGTTTTGCCAGCTGATACGCCAGTTCATAGATTTCGGATTTCGACCCAACGTCTATGCCCTTTGTCGGTTCGTCCATTATCAGTATGCGCGGTCCTGCCGACATCCACCTGCCGAGGATGATTTTCTGCTGATTCCCGCCTGACAACTGCGCGACAATTTTTTTTATCGTCGGCGTTTTTACGGAAAACTCCGAGACAACTCCCTCAGCGGTCGAGTCTTCTTTTTTCCGGTTTATGACGCCGAAAGACGATAGTCTCTTCAAAAGCGGGATAGTGATATTCGTGCGGACGGATTGATGCAGGATCAGGCCCTGTTCTTTTCTGTCTTCGGGGCAGAGCGCGATCCCGCGGGCAATGGCTTCCTTGGGTGTTTTCAGTTTGACCGGAACGCCGTCTATCAGAATCTCACCGGAAATCACCTTGTCCGCGCCGTACACCGCGCTCCAGAGTTCAGACCTTCCTGATCCGACCAGCCCGGCAAAACCCAGAATCTCTCCGACCCGCAGCGTGAGGCTGATATCGGTGACACTGGCGGTCGTCAGATTTTTAAGTTCGAGCAGCGTCCCGCCGATATTCTTGTTCCTGTCCAGAGTATTGTATACATCGTCGATCTCACGGCCGACCATATGCCTGACCAGTTCGGCATTGTTGGTCTCTCCGGTTTTCAGCGTTGTAACATACTCGCCGTCTTTGAATATGACCATTTTATCCGTAACTTCGTAGAGTTCTTCCAGACGGTGCGAGACATAGATGATGACTTTCCCCTCGTCGCGGAGTTGCTTTATAACCGCGAACAACGCTTGAATCTCATGCTCAGACAGCGGAGCGGTAGGTTCGTCGAAAGCAAAGACAGTCGAGTTCCTGTGTATCGCCTTCATGATCTCTACCATCTGCTGGTTGGCGACCGAAAGGCTGCTCACTTTTTGCCTGGGGTCAATGTTCAAGCCGAACGTGTCGATGAGTTTCTGCGCGTCACGTTCGGCCTTTCTGAAGTCGACTATGCCCATCGCCTTGTGCGGCAGGCCTTGCATGAAGATATTTTCCATGACCGTCAGCGACGGTACAAGCTGCCGTTCCTGGTAAATCATGCTGACGCCGTTTTGGATAGCCTGCCAGGGGGAGGTGAAACTCACTTCATTCCCGTCGATTATTATTGTGCCGGAATCCCTTAGCAGCGCGCCGCTCATTATTTTCAGCAGCGTGCTTTTTCCGGCGCCGTTTTCTCCCAGAAGCGCGCAGACTTGCCCGCCATCCGCCCGGAAGCTGACGCTCGAGAGCGCCTGGACGCCCGGGAAAGACTTGCAGATATCCGTGAATTCGATATAGTGTCCCATTTCAGTTTCCGTTCCGCAGCAGTTCTTCTTCAAAATCAACAAGCCGTATTCTATCACGCGGATCGATTGCGTGTCAACATGGTCGCCCGCTTGTTTGATTTGACGCGGCAGCATATGCGGCGTATACTGTGCACATGGAATATATATTAATCCGCTCAAAACGTAAAACCGTCGCGATCCATGTCCGCGACGGCGTTGTTGAAGTTCGCGCTCCGCTGAATATGCTGAAATGCGATATCGACGATTTTGTCGCCTCAAAAGAACGGTGGATAAAGGAAAAGCTCGCCGTATTGCGGGAGCGCTTCGAAAACCGCGAAGCATTTACGCTGAACTACGGCGACATAGTCACTTACCGCGGAAAGAATTATCCCGTGACCGCAAAAAAAGGTAACCGCGTCGGCTTTGACGACGAGTCCTTTTTTATTCCTCCTGATCTGCCAGCGGAAAATGTAAAATCCGCTTGCATTCAAATCTACCGCATGCTCGCGAGACGCGACCTGACGGAAAAAACAGTCAAATATGCCAAAGTAATGGGGATCGACCCTGCAAACGTCAGAGTAACCAACGCGAAATCGCGATGGGGAAGCTGCTCGGCAAAGAAAAGCATCAATTACTCGTGGCGGCTTATAATGGCCGACGACGACGTTGTCGATTACGTTGTCGTCCACGAACTCGCTCATCTGTACGAGATGAATCACGGCGAACTGTTCTGGGCGCGTATCGAAAGCGTCATGCCGGATTACCGCGACAGGAGGCTCCGGCTGAGGGAACTGCACAGAAGGATCGAAAATGAAGACTGGGACTAGCGCGGTGACCCGCCCTCCGCCTATCGGTCATCCGCCGCTTCCGGTTCTCTTCTGGATAATATGAGCGCCAAGCTTTTTGTCCTCGGTGCTTATATGGTTGATCAGCCAGTCCACCAGCGTCTTGTTCAGCTTTCCGGTCAGGGCGACATTCGGCCCGTTCTGCTCAAAATCACGAAGGATCATACTGATATCCGCTACGAACTTCTTGTGAAGCATTTTGTGCGCGGCAATACCCGGATACTCATACTGAGCCTGGAGTTTCTCCTCGTCATGAAAATGATCTTTCGTATATGAGACGACAAACAGCAGCGTTTCCCCTATCGTCGCGCGTCCCTTTCCCTGCATACAAGCTTCCATGAGCCGGTCTATAGCCACTACAAGTTTACGGTGCTGGTCGTCGATTTGTGATACGCCGACAAGCAATGATTCTTTCCAGTACGTCATCTTTATACCCATTCCTTTCCGGGATTAATGCAAGTACTCTAACACATTTTTTTATTTTTTACAATATTGTGATATACGAAATAACAGGAGAACACCTATGCCCGGCTTTACTTCACCCCGCGCTGAGGAAGTTGCTGATAACATCTTCCGCATCCCTGTCGCTCTGCCCGGAAACCCGCTGAAAGAGCTCAACAGCTACCTTATCCGCGACCCGGAGCGCAGTCTTCTGATCGATACCGGGTTTCGCCTTCCGTCGTGCAGGGACGCGCTGCTGGCAGGGCTGAGCGAGCTTGGCGAGCACCCGGGCGGCGTCGATATTTTCCTTACTCATCTGCATGCCGACCATTCGGGTTTGTCGGCGGATATCCTCGGCGCGGAGCGGCGTATGTTCATAAGTGAAACAGACGGCGAGCTGCTTGAAAAAATACCGGGAGCGGATGAGAAATGGGCCGGGGAATGGGCCGATAAGTGGGCCGGAAACAAGGCAAGGGACGCCCTTGCCGGAATGCCGGATGAAATCATGGACGACGTCGAGTCGCTTAACCCCGCGATAATGTTCGCGCCGCCGGGCGGTTCACGGTACACAGGGGTCAAAGACGGCGATTTACTGCGCGCGGGCGGATACGCTCTGCGCTGTGTCTCGTCGCCGGGGCACACGCCCGGCCATATGTGCCTCTGGGATGAGCGTACGGGGATCATGTTCACGGGGGATCATGTGCTGTTCGACATTACCCCGAACATCACCGCATGGCTGTCGGTCGAGGACTCGCTCGGAAATTATCTGGACTCGCTTCGCGCTATCCGCGAGTATCCCGTAAGGATGGCTCTGCCGGGCCATCGCGGGACCGGCGACTTCCACGCGCGGATCGGCGAACTTTTAAGGCATCATGACGCGCGTCTCGCCGAGGTCGCAAGTATTATTCGCGCCGCCCCGGGCATCATCGCGTACGAGATCGCGGGCAGGATGCGCTGGAAAATACGCGCCGCCAACTGGGAAGAGTTCCCCGCCACACAAAAGATTTTCGCTGTCGGCGAGTGTTTGTCGCACCTCGACTATCTTCTGCTGCGCGGCGTTCTGAGACGCGAGCTTGACGGCGGCGTTTACCGGTATTATATCAGCGCGTAACCAATGGGAGGATGGGAATGGATCAGTTTACCGCAGTATTGAATCAGGTATTTATTTTCTGCATAATAATAGCCATCGGTTTCCTCGCGATAAAATTCAAGTTCATCCAAAGGAGCGCCCTGCCTGTTTTAACGATGTTGTTTTCACGGGTCATTGTTCCGTTCATTCTATTCGTAAATACAGTAAACGGCGCGACGCGCGCGGATCTGAAAAGCCATTTATACCTTTCAGGCGTCTATGTTTGCGTTTTCATCGTGCTGATCACCGTCGCGAAAGTAATGCCGAAAATCCTCAGGCTGAAGGGTAACCGGGCGCCTCTTTTTTCATTGGCTTTCATGTTCGGCAACGTCGGTTTCATCGGGATCCCGCTTCTGCTTTCGGTTTTCGGGCAAAGGGTCATGATATACGTTACTATGTACGCGATAGTGGATCAGGCGATTTTCTGGACTTACGGTTACTCGCTGACTTTCCCGGTCGACAACCAATTGAAATTCAGTCCCGGGACGCTTGTAAAGATGATCAATCCGCCGCTTATCGCGATCATCCTGGCTATCGTGTTGATACTTCTGGACGTCAAGGTCCCACCGATCCTCGACAGGGCTTTTACAACAGTATCGAACTCAGGCGCGGCCCTGCCTTTCCTGTATATCGGTGGAATGCTGGCGAGCCTTGATATAAAGAGCATTGTTAAGCATTTTGAGTTTTACGCCGGAATCGCTGTAAAGATGATAATACTTCCGATATGCCTCTTTATTATCATGAAAGCCATTGGTATCGACCGGGACGCCGCCGTCGCTTCAGCCATACTATTCGGTCTGCCCACGCTTGCGCTTGTACCGATGCTCGCGAGCGCAAACGGCTCCGACGTGGAGTACGCGACCTCTGTCGTGCTTGTTACGACGATAGCGAGTTTATTTACGCTGACGTTGATTTCATACTTAACCACGATGGTTCTTTGAGTTCAAATGCCATCTGAAGCAGACCGACAGGCTGCAGCAAATAGCGGCAAACGAGATTACAACCTGCTTTGAAAGGAGCATTCTCAACTCCACATCGCGCGACATAGGCGCCGCCCGCAGAAACTCCCGCATCCCGCCGGACGCCTGCTCCAATAGCGACGCCCAAAAGGAGAAGTCGCTCCAGCGGGTAGGGATCAGCCATGCCGGAAGTATCCCGAGTATCGCGGGCAACGCGGCGGCGAACAGTATAATACAGGCGAATAATACCGGGCTGCTCACTGAAGAGAAGTGTTTCCTGACTAATCCTGCAAGCAGCGCCAGCGCATAGCAAAGAAGTATCAAAAGGGGCAGTATCGACAGCGCCGCGGCGACTGTCGACGGTCCCGGCATAAGCACGGAATCCGGCCTTCCGAGACCGGAGGTCGCGGCAAAACTCTCCGCGTCCTCCCGTAACGGGTCTTCAGGGCCGCCCGTCAGTTCGACGGCATTCCAGCTTTGGCTTGTATCCTCATCACGGAATGATATCAGCGCTATTTCAGTTGAACCTTCAAACACGCCGCGAACAACTCGCGCTGTTTCGTCCACCTGTAAAGTCATTCCAACCACGTCGGAGCTGCCCCAAAGCCGCCACGCCAGCGCTTCCGACACCGCGCAGCCGACTCCGTCCGTTACGCCCGGAGCGGCGCCCGTTATGTATCCTGCAGGCCATACCATAGCGGCTTCGCCGGAAAAGGCAATGCAATCCGCTTTCACTGTGATAAACTCGCTCTTTATCGTCGCAATATACTCTTTCCAGAAGACAGGCCAGAATGGGCTGTCTTTAGTATGAGCAATTGAGTACCGGCGAGCATCGTAAGCGGCTTGTCCGCTGACCGGAGCGCTGTAGCGCAGCGATACCGATGAGTACTGCCTCACAGCGCCCAGGTTTATATATCCCAAAACTGTAAGGGCGCAAAGCAAGCACCAGAGAAAAACATCCGCAGCCAGCACAGCCGCCGCGCGTTTTTTCTCCGCTGCATGGCCTCTATTGATCGCAGCGCCGCTCATACCTATCTCCATTTCTACTCTGCGGGACGTCAGGGCGGTGTTGCGCCGCCTTACGCTGTCCCCTACATACTATTCCCTGCGCGGGCGGCAGAATGCCGCCCCTACACTCTTCTCCTGCGCTCTACTCCACCCTGACCCTGTCGCCGGCTGCCACAGTCTTATTACTGCCGGTGATCACAAGGCTCTCCCTGTCAACAGGTCCCCTCACCGAAACCGTTTCGCTGTCAGAAGCAGCTATGTTTACGTCTACGCGCATAACTACGTTTTGCAGTCCCAGTACTGTACTTTGCTTCCCGACAGTGAGGAGATAGTAGCCCGAGTTGTCGGAATGAACAGCGGAAACAGGTACGCACAGGTCATAATTACCGCTGCTCAGCACTGTTTGCACCTCGACCCTCTGTCCGTGCGTCCAGTCGCTGCCCGGCAGCCGGATAGTAACCGTGACTTTTTTGCTTTCATCCGGCATGGAAATCCCGGATATGATACCCGTAACGGTCGGGGTGAAATACATGGATCCGCCGCCGGCAGTGACCTCGCACTCGTCGCCGACGGCAAGCATTTCCGCGTCGGACCCGCTTATCTGCATCTGCGCTTCGAAACCTTTCGCCCCGTCTCTGAAAGACACAAGCGGAGCGCGGCTTGTAACGCTGCCGCCGGGCAAAACCGACGATACGACGCCTTCGATACTTGAGTACATAACACAGCCGTTCGACAGGAGTTCTTCAAGCGAATCTACAACCTTTTTCTGCGCGTCGATATCCAGCCTTAACGCTAAGGCGCTGAAATCATTTTGCCCGGCCGTGTCCGACATCTGCTGCTCGTTCCTGCTGAGTTCCTGCTGTGCCCTTGCGAGCGTTATTTCGGCGTCTTCCACCCTGCGCCCGGCGCTCAGGAGGTTTTCACGGGCCCTGGCTGTCACGCTCTCAAGCGATGTCTGCGCCCGGTCGACCTCGTTTTGCGCGGTTTCGAGCGACTGTTCCGAGTTTCTCACATGGTCCTGTTCCGCCTTCTCAAAGGAAGTTTCCGCGTCTTCAAGCCTGCGCCTCGCGCTGAGCAGATTGTCTTCCGCTCTGCTGATCGCGCTTAAAAGCGCGGCCTGCGCCCGGTCGATTTCGCTTTGCTTCGCGTCGGCCGCCTGCTGCAGGCTTCTGTTATAATCCTGCTCCGATCTTTCAAGGGCTGTCTCAGCGTCTTCGATTCGGCGCTGAGCGCTGACCAGATTGTCATGCGCCCTGCTTTGCGCCGACATTATCGAGGCCCAGGCCTGGTTTATCTCACGTTCGTTCGCCCCCGACGCTTCAAGAACATCAAGATTATCCCACGCGGCCGCTACGTCGGCGACGCCTTGCGCCCTGGTCGTATTATAATCCTCATGCGCCCGCTCCAGGGTTCGCTGCGCGGACAGGACCGAAGAATGGTCGACGAATGCGGTATCGCTGTATTGCGCTTCCTCAAGATCCGCCCGCGCCGACGCTATATCTGCTTCACCCTGTAAACCCGTGCTTTCATAGTCCTCCTGCGCCCTTTGCAAGGTTCTTGCCGCGTTTTGCAGAGCGGCGGCGTCGGCGTCTCCGGGATCGTCGCTCAGCGCTTCGTCCAGCGCGGCCTGCGCAGCCGCAATGTCTGCTTCGCCCTGCGCCCTGGTGATGGAGTAGTCTTCCCGCGCGCGCCTGAGGCTGCGCTCGGCCGACTCGACCGATGACGCGTCGGCTGTCTCACTGCGGTCAAGCTTTTCCAGGTCCGCCAGCATTTTTTCAAGGCTGAGCGCTTCGCGCAGATGCTTCTCCGCCACTTCTTCAGCATCGAAGCTCGCTATGGCGTCCCCTGCTTTCACGCTCTGACCGACTCCCGCCATCATCTCAGTGATCGTCAATCCTTCCGGCGCCGTTAAATCAAGGTCGTCTTTAGACGATACTGTCGCTGTGCCTGTAATGGCTTCTGAGATCACGCCTCTTGATGGATTTGAAACCCTTACTATGGCAAGCGTCGCGCCGCTTGTCCCCCTCGCGATCAATGTCAGCGCCAGAAGCAGGGCCAGAAACTTAAAAATATTTCCGGCAGCGCGGCGCTGGCCCCGGTCCGCCGCCCGGACCGACGCGCCTATACGCTTAAGAATACCATTCGTCGAACTACTCATAACCACTATCAATCCCAATCCTGTTACTATTTCTCAACCTGTTTCCTACCGGTAATTACCGGTCCAACTCCAAACTCCACTCTGTGCCGGAACGGCACATCACTCTCCAAACTGCTCAGCGCGCGTTCACTCCTTAATCCCCGTCGCCTGGATCCCCAGTTCGAGATACTTCTGACCGAACAGGAATATAAGGGCGGCGGGCAGAAGCATAAACAGCGAAGCAGCCATTGCCAGCCCCAGCTTTTCCGTGACGATCTGCGGCAAATAGAGCGACAAAGGCCACAGCGCGGGATCCCTCAGGAAAGTCATCGGCTGCTCGACGGCGCTCCAGCATTCAATGAAACCCAGCACAAGCGCGGAAAGTATTCCGGGAATGCCGACCGGAAGCCCGATATGTATAAACGTCCTGAAGAAGCCCGCGCCGTCTATGGCGGCAGCCTCCAGAAGGACCTTAGGCACAGCATCGAAGCCCTTCATCATGATAAACACCGGAAAAGCCGAAAACGCGAACGGCAGTATTACTGCCCAAAGCGTGTCCATCAACCCCAGCCTGTCGATCACAAGGAAGTTCGGCACCATAGTGACCTGAAAAGGCATCAGCATCAGGGCGATATACACTGTCGTAATAAGCCGTCGCCCGCGGAAACGAAGGCGGCTCAAAGCCCACGCGGCCGGCGCGCCTATCAGCAGCTGCCCCAGGACCGACGGAATGACAAGCTTGAAGGTATTCCAGAACATCATGAAATACTGCGGCGTATCAAGGAGCAGCTCGACGATCGGCTGCAGCGTCGGCCAGGACGGCAGCAGAGGCCAGACGGCGTTTCCCTTCGTTCCGGTGAGCGCCGGGCCGACGGTGGCGGTGAGTTCCTCCAGAGACATAAGGCTCCCGATCGCCATAAACCAAATGACCCACCACACGAGAAGCGCGACGGCAGTAAGAAGAATTGTTTGCGGAATATGCTTCTTTCGCATTGATTTACTATTCCCTTTCACGGAAAAGCCGCAGCAACACAAGGATGATCACAAGCAGCACTATACACAGCAGCGTCGCCGCGGCGCATAAGCGGCTGATGTCGAGGTCCCGGAACCAGTTGTTGAACAGATGCTGCAGCAAATATATCGAATCATGCGGATAAGCTCCGGCTACAAGGTATGCTTCCCTGAATACTTTGAAGCTGTTCAGAAGCGACAGGATCGATATCAGGCCGACAGTCGGCAGAAGCCCGGGCAAGGTTATATACCGGAAGCACTGCCATGAGTTCGCGCCGTCGACCCTCGCGGCTTCATAAAGGTTTTCATTGATGCCGTCGAGCCCCGCAAGCCATAAGACCATGTCATATCCGTTATTCTTCCATAGATATGTGAATAT
>Ga0082212_10011333_pt1 | contig 11317 bp, 9 predicted proteins | sample TergutNt197P3_FD_71548 | JGI IMG/M metagenome (GOLD analysis project Ga0082212, IMG submission 71548) | Neocapritermes taracua P3 segment gut microbial communities from Petit-Saut dam, French Guiana - Nt197 P3 | ecosystem: Host-associated > Arthropoda: Insects > Digestive system > Gut ... | reverse complement strand
ACGGCGGCCTCTACGATCCTGCCCAGCCTGGCGGGGTCTTTCATCAGCGCCGACCCCGCGCCGTTTTTGACGACTTTAGGAACCGGGCAGCCGGAATTGATGTCGATGGAATCGGGTTTTAAGGGTATGGCGTCTCCTTTGGAGCCGAGCGCCAGCGCCGCCTTGTACACCGCGTCCGGTTCCGCGCCGAACAACTGTACGGCGTAGTGCCGCTCGTTCGCGGCGCGGCTTACCAGGCAGTGCGCTGCGGGGTTGGCGCCCTTGCCCGCGATGGTTTCGCCGCCCAGCCCGTAATGGCCGGGGTTGCGATACAGCGCTTCGGCAGAGACAAGCTCGGTAGATGTAAAGTTTGCCCCCTGCTCGATGCAGAGCGAACGGAAGCCCCGGTCGCTGTAGCCTGCCACCGGCGCAAGGAAGAGGTTGCCCTCAAGCTCAAGGGAACCGATTGTTACGGGACGGTAGAGATCCATTGCACGTTCGCAGATTTCCGCTATTTTATCCGCTTGTACGTCTTGATTTCCTGACGGAGCCTTGCAGCGAGTTCCGCTTTCGGTATCCGTATCTGTTCCATGGAGTCGCGGAAACGCAGGGTAACGGTGCCATCCTCCTTGGACTGATAATCAACGGTAACGCAGAAGGGAGTGCCCGCTTCGTCCTGCCGACGGTAGCGGCGGCCAATAGCCCCAGCCTGGTCATAATCGGTGGCAAAGTCCTCTTTCAGTTCCCGGCGTATGTCCTGCGCCAGTTCGGCAAGACCGTCTTTTTTCATTAACGGCAGCACGGCGACGGTAACGGGGGCAAGGCTGGGGTGGAAGCGCAGCACGGTGCGCCAGTCGTCTGCGGAACTTTCGGCTCCGTCTTTTTTCTCAGAAGCGACCAGTTCCTCGTCATATGCGTCGCAGAGGACCATCAATACATTTCGCGTTAACCCCGCCGACGTTTCGATGATGTAGGGTATGTACCGCTCGCTGTTGTTGTCCTGGTCGATGTACTGCATGTCCTTGCCGGAATATTCGGTGTGACGGCGGAGGTCGTAGTCGGTGCGGTTATGCACGCCCTCCAGTTCGCGCCAGCCCATGGGGAACAGGTACTCGATGTCGTATGCGTCTTTCGCGTAATGGGCAAGCTCGTCCGGGCCGTGCTGGTGCCAGCGGAGGTGATCCATTTTAACGCCGAGTTTTTCGTAATACGCCCAGCGCCGTTTGCGCCATTCGTTGAACCACTCTTCGTCGGTGCCGCCCTTTACAAAGTACTGCATTTCCATCTGCTCAAATTCGCAGGTGCGGAAGATAAAATTCTTGGTGACGATTTCGTTGCGGAACGCCTTGCCGATCTGGGCGATGCCGAAGGGTATCTTCATCCGGTTCGACTGGATTATGTTTTTATAGTTAACGTAGATCCCCTGGGCGGTTTCGGGACGCAGGTAGATAATGCTGGCGGTGTCCTCTGCCGGCCCGATGTGGGTCTTAAACATCAGGTTGAATTTGCGGGTGTCGGTCAGTTCTCCGCCGCATTCGGGGCACTTTTTTGCCGAAAGGTTTTCTTCGGGGATCTGGTCGGCGCGGAAACGCGCGTTGCATTTTTTGCAGTCCACCAGCGGATCGGTAAAATTCTCCACATGGCCGGAAGCCTCCCAGGTGCGGGGGTGCATCAATATCGCCGCGTCGAGGCCCACGATGTCGTCGTGGAGCTGGGTCATCTCTTTCCACCAGGCTGCGGCGATGCGGTTTTTTAGCTCTATGCCCAAAGGCCCGTAATCCCAGGCACCGTTCTGCCCGCCGTAAATCTCCGAAGACTGAAATACAAAACCCCGCCGCTTTGCCAGCGAGGTTATTTTTTCCATAGTCGCTTTTCCTGCGGACGAATCGTCCGGGTGTTCCTTTAGTTGTTCTGCCATGGAGGCATTATATGTCAGCTTCCCCGCCCATGACAACCCTGTTCCGTCCTGTTTCCTTCGCCTTATAGAGCGCCGCGTCTGCCGTGGAAATAAAACTTTCTATGGAGCTGTCCTGCGAGGGTATTAGCACGCTTATTCCGACGCTGACGGTGATTTTTTCGCCCTTTGGATCATCGCAGGCAATTTTCGCGTCCTCAACCGCTTTGCGTATCTTTTCGGCGACGCGCCTTGCTCCCTCTGAATTGGTACTCGGCAGCAGAACGGTAAATTCCTCGCCGCCCCATCGCGCGGCAAAGTCAATAAGGCGCTTTACGGAATTTTTGATTGTCCTTGCCACCGTTTTCAGCGCAACATCGCCCTGCTGATGCCCGAATGTGTCATTGTAGTTTTTGAATTTGTCAACATCAAGGATCATGACGCTGAGCGATTTTTTATCCCTTACGGCCCTGTTCCATTCCTGTTTCAGCCGGTTATCAAAACTGCGCCTGTTTGGTATCCCTGTAAGCTGGTCCCTCATGCCCAGAGAGGCAAGTTCCACAACGCTGCCGGCGAGCACCTTGTAATCGCCGAGGAATTTATCGGTATCCAGGCTGTAGTCGATGTTGCCTTTTTCGTGTTCGGCAATCATGACATTGATGTCGTCAAGCAGCTTGTGCAGAATATCCGCCACCTTCTGCAGCGATCTGCCCAAATGACCGACTTCATCGTTGCTTTTGACATTTATGTTGACGCAAAGATCGCCATTCGCTATTTGGTCCATATCATCCGACAATTTGACAATCGGCTGGCTGATTGACGTAATAATAACAAACAGCAGAATGATGGATGCGGCAAGCCCGCTCAGACCAAGCAGCGTTCCGTCCCTGCTCGATTTTTTTATCGCCGCTATTATCTCTGCCTCGGGGATGCCCAAAAAAATGGCGGCAAAGGCTTCGTCGCCGCTGTCGAGCAGCGGCATATAAAAAGCGGTGTATTTTACACTATATATGTTCACATCGCCCGAATATTCCTGTTTGTTTTCCAGAACAATTTTTGCCAGGTCGGGGTTCAGTTTTGTACCCACGATACTTTCTCCGTCCCGGGTTATCGTCGTGGCAATTCTGATATTACCGAAAAAAACCGTTACCTCGGTGTTAAAAAGTTCTTTCAGCTTTTCAACTTCGTCGTCAGAATCCAGCCGTACGCCCGCAGTAATGGTGCCGGTAATTGAGCCATCCGGGCCGTATACGGGTGCGCCTGTTCGGACAGAAACCCTTGTAACGGTACCTGGCTCAATATAGGTAGAAACCTTGCCGGCCAGGGCGTCCCGCGCGTTTTGCTGCTCAAGGAGCGAATCTCCGGTTATTCCGGGTTCATGGGTCCGCATCAGCACGGTTCCCGTATCGTCGCATATCGTAAAGTAGCTTATCCGGTACAGGTCCTTTACCGAGGAAAAAAGACGAAGAATTTCTGCAGTATCCCGTTCAGCAATCGCTTTAACGGCTTCGGGATTATGCGCCATCGACGTGGCGGCTACTTTGGTATTTGCTTTGCTGTCTTCAAGGTAAAACTTCAGGCTGTTGCTGTTGGATACCAGCTTTTCGTGTACCAGGGTTTCGCTCAGGGCGGAAAACCGTACCGACAGAAAAAAGTTCAACACAAAGACAAGGGCAACCAGAACGATCACCGTCGGGATAATGATTTTATATCTGAAACTTTTCATGGTATCTATCATCCCTCCATAACAATACAAGCCATGCGAGTAGTATATTAGGGATTTTGTCATATATGCGGCAATTTGCCAAGTGGCAGGCAGAAGAAATCAGGAAAGTCCCTGCATAAAGGGGATTAGTACTCCATCATGTCAAATTGTTTAAATATAATCGTATTTATTTTTCCTTCCAGTATTTCATTGTTGAGTATTTCTGTCAAATTTGCTGTCAGTATTTCCTCTGATATTTCGCTGTAATAAGACGCATCTTTTTTGGAAAAATAATTTCTGAAAAAATCCTTTAATTCATTTATTCTGGACTGCAATTCCAGTCCGGTTTTTTCGTTGTATTTATCGTAGCACAGTAAAACATTAATGGTGACAATGAATGGAATATCATCATTTGTTCTGAACGTGATTCTTCCTGTTTCCACATGGAGATCATCGTCGGCAATTTCATCTGCGCCAATTATACCGCCATGTACGAGAAACAGCACAGCGATACAAATAACAGTTTTAATGACTTTCATCTATTTGCTCCTGGTAATATGCTACGCCATTATTTGAAAGGAGTCCAGATGGAATTTGTGCCGTACTTTATACTATTTCCAATAATCCATAATTATTTTTTTCTAAGTCTTCTATCATTGGTTTAATTTTTATCAATAATTCCAAAAGTGACTGGCTTCTGTTGTTTCGTGAATGATTCTTTATTCGCTATTCGCATTTTTTAACCAATTTTAGGTACGAATTGCATAAAAAGTTCCAAGTGTAGCATAGCCGCCCGAACAGGGCGGCGTGACGTTACCGTTTGTTATGTGCTGAAAAATCTACTCTTGTTACTATCTTGATCTCCATGTTGTCCTTGTTAATTCAGGTACATTGGAACGTCTTGTAAAAGTAATAGTAGAGCCATTTTTCCTGGTAAATGTGAGTTGATCACCAATTATGGTATATGTAACTTCAAAATCCCAATACTCATTACCTGGGGAAACAAATGGTAATTGAGTCCTATGAATATCCCTTGGTCCATCAGGCTGCCCGTCATGCCAATTAGAAACATTAAATATTATATGGGTGGTCTGAAATTTTATTACTCCATCTCTGGGTAAATAAACACCTCTAGGATGTCTACCAACAGGATCGGGATTAGGATCTCCTACACTTAAACCTCCTAAATATGATTCACCTGATGTTTCCCAGGCACCGTGGAGGTTACTTAAAATTAGTAACATTTCACCATCAGTATTATTTTGAACCCATATTCCATTAAGCTCAGGATCGAAATCTCTCGGACCGTATGGAGGTGTTAAGCATCCAATAACCAACACTCCAAATGCCAATAACATCGTCAGCATACCCACAAATAAAAGTTTATTCTTCATAACTGCCCTCCAAATAATTATATGCAGTTATACTTAAACAGCCAATTATTAACAATAATCTTGAACGCCATTTCGCATAACATGCTAAAAATGTGATTTACTGTTTTCAACATCTTCTGCCCTGCGTATTTTTACGTCTTTCCTTTAATAATTACGTAAAAATGACATATTTCAAATTAAACACTTAGAAATAAGAAATGTCAAGCAATTATTACGCATATTTAGGTAAAATTTCAAAATATGGGGTTTAGAGAAAACCTGAAAGCAGAATTGGCATATAAGGACATCCTTATAAAGGAATTAGCCGCCCTTTCGGGGGTAAACCGTAGGACCATAGACAATTATCTACGGGAAAATGCGTCTATGCCATCAGCCGAAGCTGCCGTTCGCATTGCCAATGCCTTAGGCGTTACGGCAGAATATCTTATCACTGGTCATGATCAACAGGGTAAAAAGTACCCTACCGTAGATGCCGAATTACTCATTGTCCTGAAAAACCTTGAATCGCTGAACGGAAGGGACCGGAAAATCGTGCTTGGACTGATTAAATCGCTCAAAGATATTGAAAATTCCGAGAAAAAAGCCTGAATATTTTATATACACGGAAAAATATAGCATTTTCCGGAATTATTTTAATGAACTGAAAAGATTTTATTGCGTAACAGACTGTCTCCGTATACACTAGGCGTATGTCCAGGGGAATAATCATTGCCGGCAACGAATCTGCCCTGTTGAGCGCCGTTGAGGGCGAAATGGCAAAGCGGGCGGAGCGTTATGCCCTGGCCCTGATACCCAACCGGCTGTCTGGGTCCGGTTCCCCCTTGACGGATGCGGCGGCGCCGGATGCCCCTGCCCGCATTTGCCTGGATTGGACCCCCGGCAGCGCCATTTCGGCACGTACCCTGCTTCTGGCTGCGGAAAACCGCCTTGGCAGCGTCGACGAGGCGATCCTTGTCTGCGATCCGCCGCCGGCCGGCCGCGCCGTTGCCAATGTGAGCATTGCCGATGTCGAGGTGATGCTGAACGATCAGGTCAAGGGGTGGTTCTTTCTGGTCAGGGAATTTGCCGCCGCGTTCAGGGCGCGGGGAGAGGGAACCCTTGCCCTGGTGTACCCCGAAACCGCCGGCAAGGATGAAGGGCTTTTGGAATCGGCGGCCCTTGCCGTTTTCCGGTCATTTACCCGCAGCGTTCTGGCGGAAGCGGGCGGCGAACCGTACATTACCCTGGGATTTTCAAGCGGCGAAACGGGGGACGAGGCGGGTTTTGCCGCTTTTATTGCCCGGCAGCTTGACGAGGCTAGCCGACGGGGCAGCGGAAAACAACACCGGTATGGAAAACACGGCATTTTCAGGTAATTTATTATAAAATCCCCGCCTATGTGTTGAATAAATTCGCCGAATGGTATATATACATTGTAAATAGCAATGAAAAACGGCGCACTCGGCCTGTTAGCAGCGGTACTGCTGGGGGCTGCACTGGCAATTGGCTGCATCGCTCCCATGGACAGCCTTCTCCCATCGGACAAGGAATCTATTCCCGATGGCATGGGCGCTGTCCAGTTGGTGTTTAATCAAGAGAATGACGAACGGGTCATTATACCCGGTACGCCTGTTTTTACATCTTACAATGTGATTATTTCCGATGCAAAAGGAATCGCAACCGATATAACCGAATCGCTGTCATCGAACGCCAAAACCTACATGCTAAACGAAGGGGACTATACAATAGAGGTAGAAGCCTTTACGAGCAGCGGTCTGGCGGCGGTCGGCGAAAAAGCATTTCACATAACTGCGGGACAATCAACCGCTGCCGGTGTTCAGCTGCAAACAATAAATTTTGCGGACGCAACAAGGCAGGGCACGTTCAGCTATGATATAGCCTTTACAGCTTCTTCCTATACAACTGCTACCATGACCATAACGGCAAGGGGCAGCTATGGCAGAAATCCGGGCACTTCCAAAGCTGGCAATAACATTTATAACTTTCTTGGCAGCGATAATCCCATCGGATCCACGCCGCTTGATGTTGGTTATTACAGCGTGGTTTTCGAGCTGAAAAATGGCGGCAATACGACTTTCTACCGTGAAGTGCTGCACATCTATCAAAATCTGACAAGCCGTTTCGAATATAGATTTACGCCCCCTGATACTCCCGTGCCGGACGGCGATCTTGTGCCGCAGCGGCACCTTAACTATACGGAAAATCCGATTGACATTCCAAATCCGGAAAGGGGCTATTATAAACCCCGTTCCGAAAATGTCATTGTTCCGGTCAGCGGTACAGGCAGCGGTTCCAGTAGCTTAAGCAATATTGAAAGTGATTTTCGCAGCCTGGGATACAGCGGCCCTGATCAATCAGCCAGCGGAAGTAACCCGCTTATTTCCTGCCGCATCGTGCATATTGAGTTTAACCTGGGGAATTTTTCGTCAAATGCATATACTGCAAGAAATGCAAATTCCAGGGGAACAACACAGCCGTTATCCGCCGCTGCGCTTGCCTATATCAGATCAGTTCTTGGCTATGTTAGAAACGGAGAAGCGGTTGCGGATGTACGCTTTAAATATGATGAAGACGGCTGGAGCAGATCAAGTGTCGGACTTTCGGGAAGCGGTTATATTGACGCCGAACCGACGGGCAGCCCACATTCTTTTAATTCCCCCGCAGCCTGGGATCCAAATGTGCCTCAATCGGTTACCCAATGGGTTCAATACCATATATACCAGATAAAACCCATTCTCCAGGAATATGAGGATGTCATAATGGCGGTTGGGGGTTTCTTCGGCCCCTGGGGCGAAATGCACAGTACATCCATGGCCAATGCCATGAGCAACCATGTCTGGCTTTTCAATACATTGATGGACGTTGTCCCTGCTTCGCGTCAGATACTGACAGGAAACGTCGGCGGATTTTTAACATGGTACAATGCCAGATACTCTGCCACTTACAACTTTATTAATAACCATGCAAATAATATTATAAACCTGAAAACTTCGGAAAATGCTTCCAGGCCGGAAGCAAAACGAATTGGGTACATTAACGACAGTTATTCATGCGGCCAGGACGGTAACAGCGACCAGGGTTCTCTTTCCGAGGGAATCAGCCGTTTCAGTGTAGCCGGTGTAGCCGGCAGCAATCGGTTCGTCCGTAATGAAATTATTACCTGGATAAGAAACCAAAATAATTTTTACGGCGGGGAAACAAACACCCCCCATGATACCAATTATTCCAGGTTCCCGTTTGTAGCATGGGAAGGCCCCCTGGCCCGCACAAGCCACCTGAACATCGAACATTATGCAGGCGTTCTTAATACCTGGAGAAATTTTAATTATAATGAATCTGCCGTTACAATAGTATTAAACAATTCGCATCCGGCAGGCGGCGACAGGGCGATTTATGATCCTGTGTATGCCGGAAAAAACGGCCTGGAATTTGTCCGCGACAGGCTTGGGTACAGGCTGGTGCTGCGTGATGCCCAGGTGAGCGATCCCGTAGCAAGGGGCGGCACCCTGGTGTTTAAAGGGAAGATACAAAATGTCGGCTGGGGCAATGTTATTAACAAAAAGGATGTGCGTGTTATTTTAAAACCCAAGTCCGGTTCCGCCGTCTATACTCCTGTGCTTACGTCTCTTGATCCAAGGGACTGGCAGACGGCGGCAAATAATGACGGAAGGGCAAGCAATACCGCCGCTTATCGCGATTTGAATTTTTCCGTTAATATGAGCGCGTTCGGTAATGTACCGGCGGGTGATTACAATATTTACCTGAAGATTCAGGACCCCAGGGAAACCAGTGCCGCCAGACGCTGCATCCGGTTTGCGAACAACGCGCCCAACGGCGTTGCTGTCTGGGATTCAGCTTTGGGGGCAAATTTGATTGGTTCGGTAACAGTAACGAACCAGTAAATAAGGAGGAAGACGTTGTCCAGAATTACAAGCTTTATTTTTGTCACCGTTATTGTCCTGATTTTGAATGCCTGTTTTATGCCAGCCGAGGTACAAACCCTTCTTGAAGATGACAAAGTCCGGGAAATAATCCAGAATAAAAAAACCGGGGCTGTTGTTGACATTTTCCCTCCGGATACAGCTGACCATAAGCCGCTGCTGCTGGCCGGCGGATTGCCGCTGGAAGAAGGCGCTCTGGTAGCGATTTCTGCTGACGCTCCCATAACCATTATGGTAAGCAACGCAGACGAATATATTTCCATTGAATGGTATTACGACGATGATGATTCCTTCTTTATTGGAGATAGTGTAAGTACCCTTATCCCTCCCTTTGATACGGCAGGGTGGTATACCATATTTGTAGTGGGGACGGCAACAGACGGTTTGTCATACAGCACCTTTTTTAATATCGATGTTGGAGATTGAGATGGCGGTGAAATGCGGTAATATTGCTCCGGATGGAGCGTTACATAATAAAAAGTGAGGAGAAAAGCATGAAGAGAATGACAGGGAAAGGCGGCATATTGGCCGCAGTGGCAATGGTATTGCTGGCGGCAGTTCTGGTAACTGGCTGTTTTGCGCCGGTGGAAGGGCTTTTTACGGGAGGGGAAAAAATCCCCGAGGGCAAGGGAGCTGTACGGCTGACGATCGGCAGCGGGGGTAACGCACGTACCATCATGCCCAGTGCGCCTGCTTTTACATCGTATGCGGTAAAAATTCTGGATGGCGGAAATGCAACCATTAAAACTGACGCGCTTTCGTCGAATACGGGAAGCTACCAATTGAACGAAGGGGACTATACCATAAAGGTAGAAGCCTCCACCGGCGGCGGTCTTGCTGCAGTAGGCGAAAGATCAATTCACATTACCGCCGGCCAGACAACCGCCATCTCCATTCAACTGGAAATGATTGATTTTGCCGCCGCAACAGCGCCGGGAACTTTCAGTTACAACATTACCACCAGCGGCGTTACCGGTCTTACCGCAGCAGCCATGACCGTTACGGCGAAGGGCAGCTATGGCAAGAGTCCGGCTACATCCAGCGCGAGCAATAATGTGTATAACCTTGCAGGCAGCGCCAATAACCGCAGCGGCTCTATACCGCTTGAACCCGGGTTTTACAGTGTGGTTTTTGAACTGAAAAATAATGTGAACACGATTTTCTACCGGGAAGTACTGCATGTCTATCAGAATATGACCAGCAATTTCCAGTTTACGTTTACCGATGCCCACTTTCCTTCGCCGGGTAATGCGGGAGTTACCATTACCGCTCCTTCCCTGTCGGAACGAAGGCTTGGCCTTGCACATTCCAACGGCGGAACCTGGTCGGGGACGCTTGCCGCCGACAATTTAACGCTGACCATCAGACTCAGCAGCAGCCCCGGTCGAATAACCGTGAGCGGCGCAGGTACGCTCTCTGAGGTTGCGTGGTACATAAATCCGGGCAGCGGCGCTCCCTTGACGGCCGGAATTTCCGGATCGGGAAACAGCGTGCTGACGGTAACGCCGGGACCCTCGGGAAACTTTGACAAGGGAACCTATTCGATAGTTGTGGAAGGAATTGACAGGGTTGGCGGCACGAATGTGTTCAGCCATGCCAAGTTTAAAATTGTAGTAACCGACTAATCCCGGCGCAGCTTGAAAACGGCCGCCTATCCCGAAATGCGGGGGCGGCTGTTTTTTTTATTGTCTGCGAGGGGTTTAATACCCCGCCCTTTAGACTAATCTTGACCCACAATTAATATGAAAAATCCAACCAGGGGTGGGGCGGCGGGCGCCAAAAAAACTGGAGGAGGCCGCCTCCACAGCCCCCTGACCTCTTAATGTTTCCAGTTAAGAGAAACTATCCATAGCCACCATCATTAAGTGGTCAGGCCATAATTCTAGCCCTAGTTTTTGATTTTTTTCACAGGTCTATTACGGCGGGGAGTTCCAGAATTTTTTTGGCACCCACCACCCCACCCCTAGTTGGCCTGTTCCGGTACTGTGCGGGTCAAGTTTAGCCGGTGTGGTATTTATCAGTTATTCCAGGCAATTTTATGCTTATTCAATAATATCTGCCATAAAAATTAAACTTGAACCAGGGCCATTCACAAATGCCCCGGCAGGGCGGGCGGCGCGGGGGGCGCGCGCGGCGGCCTTTCAACTTTTTCTCCGTATCCTAAAGCCATCCTTTGGCCTATGCCGTGTTGCCGTATTCATCCTCACGCTCAACGTTTCGCGTGCAGGATTTGGGCAGGCAAAAAATTTCTGGGCCTCCCCGCCGGAGGAGACGAGGGAGGAGAGTCTAAAACTAGGCGTAGAGCAAATGCTGACCGGCGCCCAGGACGTGGGAACACCGCATTACCTTGAAACAACCTAAAACCCAATACAAGAAACAAGGCCGGGCAGTGGCTCCGCAGGCG
>Ga0082212_10011332_pt1 | contig 11317 bp, 10 predicted proteins | sample TergutNt197P3_FD_71548 | JGI IMG/M metagenome (GOLD analysis project Ga0082212, IMG submission 71548) | Neocapritermes taracua P3 segment gut microbial communities from Petit-Saut dam, French Guiana - Nt197 P3 | ecosystem: Host-associated > Arthropoda: Insects > Digestive system > Gut ... | reverse complement strand
TATCAACTTCTTCAGCTCTTGCTTTTAATTCAGCTATTTCGTCTTCTTCCGGTTTTACCCTTTCGTCAATTATCTGTTTTAATTTGCCTGATTCAATACGCAGTTCATCATTCGAAAGTTTGGTAATGCGTTCGTACTCAGCTTTAATACTTTCTACTAAGGGTGAAATTTCTTTTATATCTCTTTCCGATTTATTTCCAAGAATCTTTCCCAGTATTTTGTTCACAAATGCCATAAATTTCTTTTTTAATCAATGCAAAGATACAAATAAATTAATTAAGAATTAGGAATTAAGAATTAAGAGAGAGATAGAGTTATGAATTATGAGTTGGGGAGCCCATTAGGGCTAATAACAGAACTATACCCGCCGGCGGGAGACAATCCACAATGACGTGTGGTTTTCAACCCATAACTCATAATTAAACAGCATTTTGGCAACTCGGCAACAAATGCCAACGAAAGACAGTCGCGCTGATTACTACCAAATTACACTACTTTTCTTTGCAATGCTTTTTGCGAGGCGGGTTTGTAAAGTTAATTAAATTGTATATGCTTAAAACTATGTATGCTATAATTTAATACCAACTTTGTAACTTTTACAAAGGTTTTTATTATTTTTGTGTGTATCATTTTGTTAAAAACAAGCAGGACAATGGAATTAATTAACGACAACGGAAACAAAAAAGACCTGAATAAGGAAAATATTTTAAAAATTGCCCGTGAAATTTTCAGCAAATACGGTTATAAAAAAACAACGCTCGACGATATCGCCAACGCGGTACGAAAAGGGAAAAGCTCGCTTTACTACTATTTTAAAAACAAGGAAGATCTGTTTCAGGCAGTAATTATGAAAGAGGTTGAAATTCTGGCTTACGAACTTGAAATTGTAATTAACCGGAATACTGACCCTGCAGATAAACTCCGCGACTATATATTAACAAAACTGGCAGCTTTCCGCAGTTTAGTCAATTTTTATCATGCCATTGAATCGGATGTTGCTGCCGTTGGCTTTATTGAAGAAGTAAAACGAAAATACGAACAGGATGAAATTCGCATGATCAAGCGGATACTGATAGAAGGTGTACGCAAAAACGAGTTCGAAATATACGACTTTAACCTGACTGCCATAGGGATAACAACTGCCATTAAAGGGCTGGAGATGCCGCTTACTGCCGGGGATTACGGCAAGGTAAACCTCGAACAAAGTGTAGATATTATCCTGAAAATTATGTGCTACGGAATCATGAAACGGTAAATCTATTTATATAGTTACGAGTTACAAGTGTTTTCATTGTTTTATTAACAGTGACTTACAAGAAATATTTAAATAATTTAACCAAAATTCACCTTAAGGAAAAAGAATGGGAATAAACTTTGAATTTGCATCAGCAGCGAAAATTATTTTCGGGAACAATGCCTTTGAAAAAGTACCGGACATTATTTTATCGTCAGGAAAAAGAGTTCTAATTGTTACCGGTAAAAATACGCAGCGTGCCGAATTGCTGGCCGAAAAACTCATACAAAAAAACGGAAAAGCATTAATCTTTTCAGTAGAAACCGAACCAACAACCGACATAATTGAAGAAGCCGTTTGCTTAGCCCGCGCTGAAAACTGCAGCGTTGTTGCCGGACTGGGCGGTGGTAGCGTAATCGACAGCGCAAAAGCCATTGCTGCCATGGCGCCAAATAAAGGTTCGCTTTTTGATTTTCTGGAAGTAATCGGGCTTGGAAAACCATTAGTCGAAACCCCGTTGCCGTGTATTGCAGTATCAACAACTGCAGGAACCGGAGCCGAGGTAACAAAAAATTCGGTTATAAAATCGGCCAAACACAAGGTGAAGGTAAGCTTGCGCAGCGATAAAATGTATCCCTGTGCGGCTGTGATTGATCCTGTTCTCACGTATTCCATGCCGCCCTCACTAACTGCCAGCACTGGAATGGATGCACTGACTCATTTGCTCGAAACTTTTGTTTCAAACCAGTCGAATCCCTTTATTGATATGATTTGCCGTGAAGGTATGCGGCGGGTTTCGGCCTCTCTGTTAAATGCTTTTAAAAATGGTAATGATTTCGAGGCCCGCGAAGATATGGCAATGGCAGGAATGCTTGGCGGTATTGCGCTGGCTAATGCAAGGCTCGGCGCAGTACATGGTTTTTCGGGGCCTATGGGAGGGATGTACCCCATTGCGCACGGCGAAATTTGCGCAAGTTTGCTCGCCGCCGTTATTGAAATAAATATTGCCGCTATTAAAAAGCAAAATAAATTCAGTCTTCTTGAAAAATTCAGTGAAATAGCATGCATCTTTTCGGGAAATGTTGATGCAACTGCCGAAGACGGTATTGAAAGTATTAAAAAGCTGGTTAGCGAACTAAATATTCCCAGGTTGTCAGCTTTCGGATTGACTTCATGCGAATTTCCTGAATTAGTTGAAAACGCAAAAAATTCGAGCAGTATGAAAGGAAATCCTGTTATTTTGAGCGACGATGAGCTGTATGCTGCTCTTGAAAAGTCGCTGTAAAATTTTATTTGCAATATTTCAAAAAAGAGGTAAAAAGTATGATTGCACACGTTACGGTACGAACAGCTAAATTAACTGAAACGGTAAAATTTTATCAATGGCTTTTAGGAATGCCGGTTTCCATGAGCATAAAGACGCCTGCCGGAGAAATTCTTTTTCTTGGCGATAACGAAACAAAGTTTGAGCTCATAGAAGATAGCGGTGCGGAAAAAATCAGCGTTAAAGGATTGACGATAGGATTTGCGGTAGATAATCTTGATGAAAAAATGGCTCTGCTTGACGAAAGGCACATACCGCACAGCGACATTATCTCACCTGATCCAACTGTACAGTATGTGTTCTTCACCGACCTTAACGGCTGTGCGATACAGCTTATTGAATGGTCAGAACTTAAGTAAAGCCAGTTTACTCCTCAAACAGGTAGGTAACAGGCATTTGAAAAATTGGACAAGAACTGACAATTGAAAAAAATGTTGATTAAACCTGTTGTGCATTTAGGATTAAATTGTTAGTTGTCTTGTAATCAGACATTTATGTAATTATGATTTTTTATAGTTTGTCCAAAATATCATGTTTCTTTATTCAATAGTTATATTTCTCTCGATAAACTTTAAAAATAAATGTAAAAACAGAAAATTCTTAAAAATCACAAAAATTATAATACATTAAAAATCAAAAAACTAATAAAAAAGTCTAAATGCACAACAGGTTTTGTAAAGAGTATAAAACCCAATAATTAGTTGTAAATAAAGTACGCAAAAATTAACATCAATTGAATTTAAGAATTGATGTACCCCTGTGTTTTTTTAGTTTTTTGAGGCGTTAAAAAAGACTTTCAGGATTGGATTTCAAAACACAAGAATCAAAAAATTACAGCAAGTTTTCTAAAAACGCAATGGGTTTACTTAGTATTTTGTTAATAACCTGTTTTTTTCATCATAAGTATTGGGGATTTTTGTTAAAGATTTAATATATATGCAACAATTTTAAATTATTACTTATTAATCAAAATAAACTTTTATGAAAACTATTCTGAAACAAATTGCAGAAAAGACTAAACAGGAAGAAAGAGCTGAAAGAGCCGCTGTTGTTGCCGAACTTAATAATCCTGCAACATCCAGCGATCGTCGTAACTTTCTCAAAAAAGCTGCTTTGGGTGGCGTTGCACTTGGCGGATTAATGCACTTATCGGTTGAAGACACCATAGCTCAAACAACGCAAAGCGTATCAAGAGCTTCAAGCCCCGCCGACTTAAGGATTACCGACCTTAGAGTTGCTCAAAAAGGCGGCGGCGGTATGGCCTACCGTATTATCCGTATCGATACCAATCAGGGTATTTATGGTTTGGGAGATATAAGGGACGGATCCGATCAGCGTTTTGCTTTATTCCTGAAAAGTAAAATTGTGGGATTAAATCCCTGTAATGTTGAAATGCTGTTCAAAATAATCAGGCAGTTTGGAGGCCATGGAAGAATGGGTACCGGAGTAAGCGCAGTTGAAATGGCTTGCTGGGACATTTGCGGAAAAGCATACGGAGTACCTGTTTGGCAGTTACTTGGGGGCAGATACCGCGACAGGGTAAGGATTTATGCCGATACTCCGGAAAATCGTGATCCACAGGTTCAGCTTCAGAGATTAAAAGAAAGGCTCACAGTACATAAATTTACCTGGTTAAAGATGGATCTTGGAATACACCATGTGGACAAGGAAACCGGCCTTGTAAATTATAAATTTTGGGACGAACACGGAGGAAGAATAGAAAACTATTATATGGGCAGAAGTTTTGCCGACGGTGGATATACTGATTATTGGAAAAAAGATCACCAGTTTCCACAGGTGCAAATTACCGAAAAAGGACTTGAAGAATTACAGAAAGTGGTAGAAGACGTAAGAAATGCTGTTGGCACAGAGGTACCGTTATGTGCTGACCATTTTGGTCATATTGACAGCAACCAGATGATAAGAATTGGAAGGGCGCTTGATAAATACCGATTGGCCTGGCTCGAAGATTTAATACCATGGTACTCCACCGAGCAACTTAAAGACATAAAGCTTGCAATTGAAACTCCAGTTTGTACCGGCGAAGATATATATATGCTGGCCAACAGCTATATGGGTGGTTTTAAAAGTATGATTGACGCACAGGCTGTTGACATCATTCACCCCGACTTAGTCAGCGCCGGCGGCATCCTCGAAACAAAAAAGATTACTGATTATGCAGAAGATGTAGGGATACCGGCTGCTTTCCATGCAAACAGCACACCTATTGCCTGGATGGCAAATGTTCACTGTGCTGCAGCAAGCGAAGGATTCCTCGTTCTTGAACACCACAATGTCGATAACCAGAATTGGGAACCTATGATTAAACTGACCGGCTCTAAACCATTGATTACTGATGGGCTTGCCAACGTACCGCTTGATGCACCCGGACTGGGTATCGAACTTAATGATGATGTTATTAAAGGTATGATGAGGGATAGCACTAAGTATTTTGAACCTACTCCCGAATGGGATAATCCGGGACGTACATATGATAAACTGTGGATTTGATTCTTAAAAAACTAAAACCAATAATAATTAAAAAGGGAACCATGCTGTTCCCTTTTCTTTTTTACACCTAAAATAACCGAACGAACTCCCATAACACCGAATATTATAGTTACATGGCTTTACTCTTTCTCCTGTGCTGCCAATACTGCTTGGGCAATATCTACAACGGGTACTTGCGATAGTTGTCCAAAGGTCTTTTGGCAAAGCGGACAGGCGGTTACAATCTTTTTAGGGTTGTGTTGGGTAAGCGCAGCAAGAGCCTCTTTGGTTATGGATAGTTTCTTTTGACGACTTAGTGATAACGTTCCCAAACTGCCTCCGCAACAAAGCGATTTAGCCTGTGCTTCAGGTATTTTCTGCAATGTTCCCAGTTTTTTAAGCAGATTTCGCGGTTGCTTGTAAATGCCCGAGCCGCGCCCAAGTTCGCAGGGGTCGTGATATATCCACTCCTCAGTGCCTGCCCGCAGTTTCAATTTGCCCTGCTCTAACAGACGATACAGATAAACAGAGTGATGCACCACTTCAACAGGCAAATCATATTCTTCATTAAATATTTTATAGCAAATAGGACACGACACCAGCAGTGTTTTGGCTCCCGAAGCAATTATTTGTTCTTTGTTCTTCTGTATCAATTCTTTTGCGGCTTCTGTTCTTCCTGCAAGCATAAGCGGACGACCGCAGCAGAAACCGCCGTCTGCATCGAGTTGCGCCGCCGAAACTCCTGCATTTTCGAGCACCGACAGCAGTGAGCGCGATACGACCGGCGTTAGTTGCGTCATACAGCCGGCATAATACAGCACATCGGTTTGAGGCGCTTTTATTTCGGGCAGCAGTTGGTAATACTCCTCTATACCATAAAGTTGACCGGCGCGTACGTGTTGTTTCAGGCGGCACGAGTCAATGCCAACAGGACAGGCATCGTAACAGCGATTACACATCATACAGGCATTTGCGGAGTCCATCAGGTCGGCTTCGCGGTAGCGAAGTTTGCGCATAAAATAGGCGGTGGCATCTTTTTGGTGTTTGCCGCTTTTTCCCATCTGGCAAGCGTCTAAGCACAGTCCGCAGCGCGAGCACGAATAAATTTCGGCGCGGGCTACTCCATAGTGAGGGTCTTTACTTCGAATGCCTGCGTTGCGCATCAAAATAAGTAAAACTTCCGTAAGAATGTGCATATATCGCGAAAAAGGAAGCGCAAACAAAAAGGTACCCAGCGCAATAGAGTAAGCCCACCACGTTGGAAGAATCATGTTTGGGTTTTCAATAAGTTTTCGGAAAAGGTCGCCGAACCCCAACGTGAGGAAACTGCCGCCGCTAACACCCGATGTAAAACTTTCGGCAATGAGGCGCAGCGGGAAAATAGCCCACAGTGCATACATTGCAAATGTGTCGCCCAAGCGCAGGCGGGTGGTTCGGCGCATACCCAGCCAGCGCGAGCGTATTCGTTTTACCATAGCCAGCACAACGCCGCTTATAATGAACAGCAACAGAAAGTCCATCACAAAAAACAGCAAAGCGCCTTGAAGGCTATGTTCCTGTATCGAAACAAAATAGCGGAAAAAGATAGGGTAGTAGAGAAGACCGCTGCGGTGCGGGGTGTAAAGCCAAACTTCAATATGTCCGAAAATAATAATCAAAAACCAGCCGAGTGCAATACTCATGTGCATGTATCCCAGCAGTTTGTTGTGTTTGAATATTTTGACGTGTACCAAGCAATCCAAGAAAATATCTTTAATGGAACGGAATATTTTTACTGAAAAAATTGAACGCAATAATTGCATTCGTTCCTGTTTGTTCAGGTTCCAAATTGTTCTGAAAAGGGCAATACCCAAGTAGAACAGTAAGAAAACCATTCCTGCCATAAAGGGCCACACAAAAGGAGGGTAGATGGCTTTTTGCCGTTCAATTACCACATCTTGAGCAGATAACGAGGTGGGAACGAAAAGTAATAACGCTAAAATTGCGAAAGGTAAAAATCTATATAAGTTGCGCATTGTTTTGTTTTTGTTCATAATGCTGTGTTTTGAGGGTACAAAAATAATGATTTATTTTTGCATCGGGAGTTTATGCTATTTATTGATTTACATTCTCTATTTCTGCCTGATTCTTGTAGAAATAATCAAGTATTTTCGCATATATGCCGTTGTCGCTGGCAAGACCAACAGAAACCCATTTTCCTGAAGGTTCGGCATGACCTATGTTTACTCCGTTTTCGTAAAATGCACGAACTCTTGTAAACAGGTAAAGGGCAGCGGTATCGTAACTTCCTCCGTCCTTTGTTGCGACACGTTCCGGCTCGCTACGTAGCATACCGCCATGTCTGGTTCCGGTTTTGTAAATTTCTTCATTTTTGGAAGTTGTCCATAATTCAAAGTTTAAAATAATCTCATTTCCACCTGCATAATATTTTTGCACATCGCTTGCTAACCTTAAACCGGTAAGGTAGATTATCGTTTTTTCGGTTTCTTCGAGAATGCAAAGATATTTTGATTCCACACTGTCTTTATTTGTCTGATTCATATTACTGTTGTTATTTGAAGTTTGCCCGAAGCATCCGCCCGCAATGAGCGCTGTTATTCCTAAAATGATGATTTGTTTTTTCATGGTGATTATATTTTATACATGATTTTTTCTGTACGAAAAATATTTCCAGGCAGGTACAACTTCTATATTTTCGTCTTGTATTTCCTGGTTATATGTAATAATTGTCTTTTTGTTTATTTTAACATCATCTTCAATCGTAGTGAAGCCGCCAAACTCCCGTTTATTGTTTTCAGAGGTCAGTTGATAACAAACCTGTATTGCTTGATATTCAAGTCCTTTTTTAACAACAAAATCGCATTCGCCATTATTATTGGCGAAAGTTATTTCGTCAAATTGCTGTTTTTGCAATTCATTGAAAACAAAATTTTCAAAAAGTTTTGCCTTATTGTCCCAAAAGCGATAAGAAACAGCATTGATTATTCCGTTGTCGGCTGCATACAGTTTGTGGCTGTTGCGGACATTTTCTTTCAATGAATAAGCAAAATTAGACACATCGCTTATGATATAACTGTCGTTAAGTATGTTGATATATTTCTTCGCTGTGTTTTCATTTGTTCCGGCAGCCGTTCCCAAACTTTTATACGAAAAAACCGAACCAATATTTGAAATACTGTAAAGCAGCAGTTTTTTGAAAGTCGAAATATCAGCAATCTGATAGCGGGAAATACAATCTTTCATTATGATTGAGTCAAAATAACTGTTCAACAGATTTGTTTTTATTTCTTCGTTTTTGGTAGAAACAATTTCAGGAAAACAGCCCCACTCCAAGCATTTATCAAGTAATTGCAAAACTTTCGGCGCATTACTTACCAAATCAAAATAAGAATTTATACTATTATGATTTAAAATCTCGGCAAATGAGTAGGGGAAAATAGGATTGTCTAAATATCTGCCCGACAGGAAAGTAGAGTATTTGTTTTGTAAAAATGACGAATTTGACCCTGTTACAAATATTTTTTTGAACATTTCGGTATCATACACACTTTTCACAAAAGTTTCCCACTTATCAACAACTTGGATTTCGTCTAAAAACAGATATTCAATTTTTTCGCCTGTGATTTTTTCAGCCGTTTGAATCAATGAATAAATTGATGCGGGATTGTCCCAAATTTCAAAAAACAGCGGATTATCCAAATTCAATTTCAAAATAGATTTTGGTTTATTTTCTTTCATTAATTCGTTAATGAGCATAGCAAACAATGAAGATTTTCCGCTTCGTCTAATACCGGTAAGTACTTGAATATGCCTTGTTTGCAGATTTGTTTTTAGTGATTCAAATACTTTTCTATGCAGTAAATTTGAATATTTTTTGCCTGTCCAATGTGGGTTTTGATTGATTATTGTCTGTTCCATATCAAAAAATTTCTGCAAAGATACAACTTTTTTACGAAATGCAATTCGATAAAATAACATTTTTTACGAATTTGTTTTCGATAAACATGCTATTTTGACTAATTGTATTTAGATAATTGTAGTTTTCCGTCTGCGTACCTGAAATGATGACCGGTTTTTTCATGTTATATTGTTTTAATTCTCCATTTTCAGATGTTGTTTATTTATCTCGCAAAACAGGGATATCGTCTCGGTTTTCTCCATAATAACCCATCAGTTCCATATATATTGTTTCTTCTTCTACATCGTATGTCCATTCATCAACCTGTTCCCATAAATCTTTATCAACAGCATGGTTTTGTGCAACTGTTCCATGTTTTAAGAGTTGTGATAGTTCCATGCGGCGGTAGATAACATAACGCGAACCGGACTCATCATATTCTTCTTCATATTGATAATGTAATGTAAATATTTCGCGTTTGACGCCTTTTTCAGCATCATAATAATTTGTTAGTGTCTCGCAGCGTAAAAAGATGTCTTCATGTTTGCTCTTTTTTGGAGGCAGGTTTGCTTCTTTCGTCCGCTCGTCCCGCTCCATACTGATTAAATATATCATAAATTCTCCTGTTTCATCAACAAAAACGTCAAGCGGCGGTTGTGTATTATCTTCCATAATGGCAAATATTTCGGGTCCTCTGCTGTAAAACGCTGCAATGCTTTTTCCTTCGTAACGAAATACAAAGGCAAGGGTTTCTCTCTCTATTTTACGGCTAAAAACCATTTTTGCTTTGGCAGGGTCGTAACGCCCGTCGGCAACAAGTCCTTTGTTCAATATTTTAAGTTGGTTTGTGTCGCGGTTGTAAGGGTCTAACTTTATCCATATTAAACCGTTTGAACCGCCGTTGCTGACTCCGGAAAGATTACGCAGCAAAGCCGAATAACTTAACCGCTGTTCGTCTGTTTCACCGGAAGCGCATTTAACCAAATTAAATCCATTGTCGGTTTTAACTACAATATATAGTCCCAAATCAACATTCGGTTTTTCATTTATGGACTTGTGTCCATCCCAATATCCACTGTGATAGTCAATCTTTTTGATATGAATTTTGATGTGGTAATCATCAATCCACTGATATGTACCTGTAACATTATAACGGGCATCCATACCGTCTCTGGTGCTGTAGAAACTTTCAAAACTCATGTCGCTTTCAAATTTCACCTGCCAGCCGGAATAAATACCGTTATGATTGTATTCTTTTGGTATCGTCTGTATTACGAATTCATCGGTTTGATACTGTTCGTCTATGAGTTCCAAGCCTATTACTTCGTCAATTCGCCAATGACCTGTAATATCTACTTTTTCCATGATATTATTATTGTTTAAAGTTACATTGTTGCCCGTTCTCTGCCCGAAACAGTTTACTGTGAGCAAGGCTATTCCTAAAATGATGACCGGTTTTTTCATGGGGATTTACTCATTCCTAAAACTGCACATTCGGCACTGTTTCGCTTCCTGCATCAGCCTCGAAATACGGCTTTTTGTCGAAATCGAACATGCCTGCCAGAACGGAAGTCGGGAAACGGCGGATTTTGGTGTTGTATGCCTGCGCCGCCTCGTTGAAATTCTTGCGTTCTACGTTGATGCGGTTTTCCGTACCTTCAAGTTGCGCCTGCAATTCAAGGAAATTCTGGCTGGCTTTCAGGTCGGGATAGTTTTCCGTAATGGCGATTAAACGCCCCAATGCGGTGGAAAGTTCGCCCTGTGTCCGCTGAAATTCCTGCAATTTTTCAGGCGTGAGGTCATCCGCATTTACCGTTATTTGCGTGGCTTTGGTGCGGGCGCTGACCACATCTTCCAACGTTGTTTTTTCGTGTTCGGCATACGCTTTTACGGTTGCCACGAGGTTGGGTATCAGGTCGGCGCGGCGTTGATACACGTTTTGCACGTTGCCCCATTTGCCTGCTACGTTTTCTTCCGCCGAAATTACGCCGTTGTAAGCCACTACAGCCCACAATACAACGGCTGCTACTGCTGCTAATGTAATGATTGCTTTTTTTGTCATTTTAATTTTATTTTAACGTTTATATACTGTTATTTAATTGATTACATTTTACCACCGGCTTGTTGAACCGCCGCCGCCGGAACGACCTCCGCCAAAACTGCCGCCCGATGAACTTCTGCTTCCACCCGAAGAACTGCCGCTACTCGACGTCCGACGCGGAATAATTTCCTGTTTCGTTTCGGTGTGCTGGCAAAACAGACAGGAATAGGTTACATCTTTCAAGCCTGTACTGCTGTAAGTCGCGCTCGTTACCGTTTTCTGATTTTTCTTGACAGACGATTTTGTGCCGCATTTCGAGCAACGGGAATA
>Ga0082212_10011331_pt1 | contig 11317 bp, 12 predicted proteins | sample TergutNt197P3_FD_71548 | JGI IMG/M metagenome (GOLD analysis project Ga0082212, IMG submission 71548) | Neocapritermes taracua P3 segment gut microbial communities from Petit-Saut dam, French Guiana - Nt197 P3 | ecosystem: Host-associated > Arthropoda: Insects > Digestive system > Gut ... | reverse complement strand
TATCTCACCGGTAACTATTTGCTAGACCCGACCGATGTTGAAGACGGTGTGGTTTGTTACGCGTTCGGCGTCGAGGCAAGCGAGATAACCGTGCTGTTACTGAGAGACGACGCAGATGCTGAGAAAGCAGCAAGCGCGCTGAACGACTATAAAGAGCGGCGGATTTCAGCGCTGATCGGTTATGTTCCTGAACAAGCGGCTCTTGTGGAAAGAGGCGTTATTGTCAGACAGGGCGCTTATGTGGCGCTCTTGATATGCGGCGACACAAGCGGAGCAGAATCATTATTTTTAGCATGTTTCAGCAGCGACCCGCAGAAGCTCCCCCCTGCAGCGCCGCCCTTACCGTCGGGAATCCCGTCGGACGGGATGAGCACAGACGGAGAATCGGGCGAAAATGACGCGGATGGCATAAACGCGACAGGGCCTAACGGAAACGGCGCAGGAGTAAGCAACAGCGACGAAGAAGACACGACCGTGGACGATCCTGACGAACAAGATCCCGAGGACAGCGACCAAGAGGACCAAGAGGACCGGGAGGACACGGAAGACACGGAGGACGCTGAAGATCCGGAGGATACGGATGGTGGTTCGCGGCAGCCCGGGTTTTCTGAGGACGATGCTGATTCAGATGACGAGACGGAAGAACAACCGGAGCAAAGCCCCGGTGAAGAAGACAGTGATGAAAACGCCGAAGACGATGAAGAATCGCAGGATGGTTCCGGCGCGACGTCCGGACCGACTCCGGGTACTACTGAACAAGATGATACTATTGACCCCGCTGCCGTTTTGGCGGCGTGGCGAACGGGTAACTCATCCGCGTTGTCGCCCAGAAACCGGGAACTGCTTGACTTCTGCGCCGGCGTCATCGCGCAGGTGATTTCAAGCAGTATGACGGAGTACGAAAAAGAACTCGCAATACACGACTGGATAGTACTTTGGACCAGCTATGATACGCAGGCAAGCAACAACGCTCCGGGTGCAAAGCAAAGCCCGGATAACGACAACCCTTATGGCACGATATTTCATAAAAAATCTATATGCAGCGGGTATACTTCGACATTCCAGTTGTTTATGGACATGTTAGGTATTGAGTGTATTACGGTAAACGGATTTGCGCGCGATATGCAAACGGAGCACGCATGGAACATGGTGCGGCTGGGCGGGGAATGGTATTGCGTGGACGTTACGTGGGATGATCCGACATTATCATACCAGCCTAGCCCCCCGTCTCGTATGTTCTTCAACGTGACCAGCCAGGTCATGCGTGACAGCATGCATATCTGGGATGAAAATCTGTACCCCGAAGCGACCGCGACGGAGTACAGTTGGGAAGAAATGAACGGATGAAAAATGAACGGATGAGAAATAGACGGATGAAAAATAGACGATGACCGGACGATGAACGGGCTGTAAATAATATGAACGGGCTGCTTGTAAAGCAGCCCGTTGCATTAGTGTATGAATATCATGAAGCCGCCTGCCGTAAGAGAAAAAGGTATTGCGACCACCTCGCTTGTAATAGGAAGCCCTTCAAAATACTCGGGTACCTCAAGGTCAAGACTCAAATGAGTCTTGCTTGTAAGTTCAGTAGTGAAAAGACCGCCGACGCAGTTGAGAAACTCCTTCATTGCGTCGCGCGCTATTGCGTCGTCGGCTTCGATAGCGGCGCCCATGAAACCCTCTGCGAATTTACCTGCGAACTCTATCGCGCCTGAAACCTCACCTGCGGAAAACACCAGTGAGTTAGTCGCATCGCCCTTAAGCTTCAATGAAATAGTGTACGGGATGTTGCAGTCGGAGACTTTTATAGATTTTCCGACCATGATTTCTTTGTCGACAAGCCGGATCACAGTCGCAATAAATAATCTGGCGAAAACAGTCAGTATGGGCTGTTCCTTGCTGTTGAGTTCCGCGATTTTTGTGATGTATGTATCGACGTGATTGCTGAGTAAACGCTGAAAATCAGGTTCGCTGAAACCCAGCTCCTCCTTGAAAGCGGCAAGAGCGGCGTCGACCGTTTCAGCGACAGCGTACTTCTTGTCATGCAGTATTTGCTTAAGAATTATGTAGTCGCGGGGCTGTAAGTCCAATAAAAAGTCAAGCTGTTCCTGCGTCAAGAACCCGTTTGAGACAGCGAGCTCGCCGAAATGAGCGTTTTGCATGGCTTGCTGGCGGTTTATCGTTTCAGCTTGCTCAGGCGTCATCATTTTTTCTTCCACAGCAAGAGCGCCAAGTTTCACCTTTGTGCCCTTTTGTGTTTCCAGCGCGTCGACAGCCTGCTGGTGCGTAAGAAGGTCCTTACTTTCCAGATAAGAAACAAAAATATGATTAAACACTATCAGCAACCCTCCCTGACATTGTTTCGAGTTATAATCATATCATTAAACGGTTATTGTTTCAATGAAAATTTTGATCAAGAGAATTTTGATCAAATGGTACGAAGGGCTATCAAAAGTTACTTGTTATACCCTTACCCCCGTCATCTCGAGGAGTAAAGCGACGCGGAGATCCGGTCGATAAAACGGTATCACTCGTGTGCTTCCGTTATGAACCCGCACCAGTTGTCCGCATACTGAAGAAGCAATGTAAGCGGGCGTTCGTTCTTTGCGACTGAACGGTTATCGTCCACATACTGACCGTCGTGATAGATGATGGCCTGGGCTTCTTCCTCGGTAAGGGTGATATATGGCAAAGCAAGATAAAGGCTGCGTACAGGGACGCTGAGATATGTGAGGTCTTTGTTGAAGCTGTACGGGTATGTCGGCCCATAACCGTATTGTCTTTGCCGCGCCGTAGGTTCGTTTTTCAAATACTGTTTCCCCTCGGGAGTCCCGGCCTTTCCTAAATCATGCAATAACCCGACGATGACGCAGGACTCGTTTTCGATAAGCGGATACAGCGTGTCCTTGATCCGCAGCAATGTTTCCGCAACATTGACGGAATGCTCGATCAAGCCGCACTCCTTACTGAGATGAAACCGGGTGCTGGCCGGCGCTGTCAACCACGCCGTCTCTGTCTCGATAAACTCTATAAGACCGGCAAACTCTTCGGCGCGAACTATAACTTTAGCTTTCAGCGAGTCGTATCTCTTTTGTAAGTCTTTATCCATGCGTAATCTCCTGTCAGGCGAGTACTCTTAATATCCGGAATATCCGGCCGGCTGCAAGTACGAGCTGCGGTCAGCGCCAATCGTCCGGATCATCACCGGTTGCGTCGGTTGCGTCACCGAATAGAATACGCATAAACATACTTGACGACCCGGTCGGATTGCTGTTGTTCGACTTGTGGCTGCTCCCGGCGCTGCTTCGCTTGTTGTCATTATACACGGACATGTAGAGCTTATACAAGCAATAACCTGACAAACCTGTAAAAAACAAACCGACGATCCCATAATCGATAATGTGGAACAGTGAAAAGAAGAATATGATCATTAACATGATAGAAACGCAAACAGCAAGAAAATTCCTCATTTATTGTCACCTCGAATTTAGATTTGGTATTGCCGCCTGATACGTCTTGCGGATACGATTGAAACCAACAAGTCAGCGACGACCCCGATAAGCCAATTCTAAATCTTCATGTGTACAATAAAACGGATTCATTCCGCGAAAAATCTTAATTTTTGGGAATTAAGCGGGAGCGCCGATCACTTAATGAACGCGAACATCCCTTGTAAGCAGGCAGCAGCATTCGACATTTGCTGTTCTGGGAAACATGTCGACTGCGCACATTTCCTTTGCGGCGTAACCCGTCAGCAGACGCAGATCGCGGGCGAGAGTCGCCGGGTCGCAGGAAATGTATACGAGCCGGGGCGGTGACAGATCTAATATCCTGCGAACTGTATCGCCGGACAAACCCTTGCGCGGAGGGTCTACAATAACGCAATCCGGGTGAGGAATATCCGCTTCCCACGCGGCGGCGTCGGCACAAATAAACTCAATGTGCGAAAGCGCGTTTCGCTTCGCGTTTTCCCTTGCGGCGTCTACAGCGGATGAACTATGCTCCACTCCAAAGGCAAACCCTGCATCCCTGCCCACGAAAAGCGTCAGCGCGCCAACGCCGCAATACAGATCGAGCAGAGACTCGTTTTTCCTCATTGAAGCGTACTCGCGAGCTTTTTGGAAAAGCAGCAGCGCGGCTGCCGGGTTGACTTGGAAAAAACCTGTTACGACGAAAGTAAGCCCGTCGATCACCTCGATGACCGAACCGCCCGGTCGTTGAGGCCCGGAGCGGATCGTGACGTCACCGGTTACTGTAAGCTTTTTTCTTTCATCGTTCAGTTTGCTTTTTAGCAGCAAACAGTTATCGACCGGGATAATACTCCGGCTGTTGGACCGGTAAAACCCCAGAGATTCCCCGTCAGAGTGAAATGTCGCTTTGTTACGGTAGTGATCTACACTCCCTGTGCTTAGTATTCCGGAAGCACGGACTGATACTCCGCCTATTCGCTGCAGAGCGTCGTTTACGCGCTGAAGTTTTGCGTTAAGCTCTTCTTCGTACGTGATATGGCGGAAATCACATCCGCCGCACTCAGGATAGTTCGGGCAATCGGGCTCGATGCGATACGGCGACGGCGTCAAGATCCTGTCAATATCAGCAATGGCGCGTCCACGCAACTCCTTTGCGATGGTTATCTCCAACACATCGCCGCGCGCCGCGTTCCGAACAAAAACCACCCTGCCATCGTCCAACCTTGCGACGCCTTCTCCGCTCGAACCATATCCTGTGATCGTTACAATGTGCATTGACTCGGTTATCAACTCTTTTCGATGGCCGGATGCAAGATATATTCCTGAGAAAGGTTTACTCTGCGACGCCCCCTACAGTGCCCATGTATACATGCCCCTTGCGCTCCGGAACGCCCGTCTCTCTGACGTAGCTGAAATCAGCGCTTTCGACCGCTATATGGTACAGTGCGATACCCATGTCTATGCAATGCAGTTTGTTGTATATAAAGCCGAGTACACTCCCCGACTTCTTGCGATAGCAACGGATTTTGCCTTCTTCCGCCGAAAAAAACCAGTTTTGCGCGTTCACAGCGCTGGGAGCAAGCCTCGCCGCTTCCAGACGTTCGTCTGTGCCCTCGCTGATTTCCGACAGAGCCTTGCGCTTGAACCCGGAAAGCTCGCGGTGCAGAGGTTCGTCCGGTTTCCCGAAGGCCATGCTGACAACGTGCGGTAAGGCGGCGCTTTCTTTATCCTCCGGCTTTGCCGCCCCAAGCCAGCATGATCCGATTCCCGACGAGGAAAAGAACAAATCCAACTGCTGCCCGATATACCCGATGTTTTCGTAGGCGCCCTCTTTTTCATCGCTGCCGAACAGCAGGTAGTATGGCGCTTTAACATTAAACATGCCCTTGGTCTTACGTACGATTTCAATTGTAAAGCGGATATCCGGGAACAGCGGCTTAACGTTCGCGATTTGCGACTGCACCTTTTCGAGTGTTTCATCGTCCAACGGAGATTGGTCATATTTTCTTACGGACTTACGCTTACGGATCGTTTCGTTCAAAATAATCAAGCTTCCTTTCAACGCATAGTATAGCAGATATTTTTATAATAGCAGAAATTTTCATAATAGCAGATATTTCTATAATAGCAGAAATTTTCATAATAGCAGATATTTTTTAGTAGCAGAAATTTTCATAATAGCAGATATTTTTTAGTAGCAGAAATTTTCATATGCCGCAATTGAGATACAAGTTTGATACACAGCCGCTTTACAATCAAGTCGTTTCAGTGCAGCCTGATACTGACGATCTCACTGCTGCTGCCGATACGCAGCGGCGTCCCCCATGTCCCGGCGCCGGATGTAACTATAATATGGGGGCTGCTTATGTCTCTTTGAAAGTGACCGTAATCAACGTCGAACACAGCGCGTGTGATAAGACCGCCCGGGAAAACCTGCCCCTTATGAGTATGCCCGGCAAGCAGCAAATCAACTTCCGAAGCATACTGACCGATGCAATCAGGATTATGTTCCATCACAATAACGGGCAAATCTGTTGATAGGTCAGCAAACACGACGGAAGTATCCGCCCTCCTGACGTCTCCGAAACCGCCGATGGGTGACGGGTCGACCCGCCCGGCAAGGATCAATCGACCGTCAACAGTCTCGTACTCATCGTTTAGAAGCCGGATATCGCATTGAGACAAGAAGTGCACCATCTCACCGAACGTTCTGCCGGCGTCGTGATTGCCTAAAGTTGCGTAAACGCCGTAAGTCGCCTTGATTTCCAGAAAAAGATCAATTAATCTTGAGGGGTTTGACAAAGCGCCGAAATCACCGTTGAAAATATCTCCGGCAATACACACGATATCGGGTTCCAGAGTGTTGATACATTTGACGACCCTCGCGAGGTTGCTTTCCGAGTTGACCGCTCCCAAGTGCAGATCGCTTATCAGAACGACCCTGACGTCCTCCGATAACGCTTTACCTTCGATAGAAACATCATAGTCCACGAACCTGATTTGAGTCGCGTTATATCTGCCATAGATAATAAGGCCAGCAGTCATAACAAGCGCGGCCAACCCTCTGTAAAAAACAACACTCTGCGGCAGCGGTCTTGGTATTACTTTTATTAGACTGCCTAACAGAACAATACAGTCGGCAGCGAGACAGAAAATCAGAAGATAAAGGAAGACGCCCAACCAGTACCCGCTTATCACGTTGACCACTTTCTTTACACCGGAACGGATCGGTAAAAAACCCAGCACTATAGAGAACACCAGCAGTAAGTAAATCACTGCATAGAGGGCAAAGTTGATTCGCGGAAAAACAAGGCAGAACCACCGATACAGCCTTTGCGCAATGTATATATTAGCGCCGCCGTAAAAAAGGATGCTTATTGTTGCGGTGAGTATTACAGACAATATTTCACGCCGCCCTTCCCGCTGTCATTCCTGCTACAGCATATGATTATGTCCGTATAATTATATTCATTCGGCAACAGATTATCAAGATAACAAAAAGATACATATTGTTACAAAATTGTTGACAAAAGAAACAAAATCTGCTAGGATAGAATTTACATCAACGGTAAAGGAGAGTGTTTTGTTGTGAAACGCCGGTTGCGGACTGTAACCTATATCGGTATAATTATCTGCTTTGCGTTTGCATTGGCGACGACTTCTCTTGCCGCACAGTCGCTTGTAACAACGGATAGCGTGAATTTCAGAACAGGTCCGTCGCTTGACTCAAGCGTGATTTCGACATTAAACACAGGAGACAGCGTTGAAGTACTGGAACATGATCCCGCAGGCTGGTCAACGGTCAGGGTAAACGGCACTACGGGCTACATAAGGTCAGACTTTCTCACTGTTCCTCCGGGCACACAGTCGATGGTTTTCAGAACGACGGATGGAGTCAACTTCAGGAGCGCGCCTTCTCTTGACGCTGAGATAATATCTACTATACAAAGCAGAACCGATGTAGAAGTGCTGGAACATGACCCTGCCGGTTGGTCGAGAGTCAGAGTTGGCGGCACGGAAGGTTATATAAGATCAGACTTTCTGGCCCTTCCAAACTCCGATGGTACGGCTAACACGATCATGAAAACTAATGACGGCGTAAACTTTAGAACAGAGCCGTCGACGGATTCCAGCATTATCAGAGTGCTTAGTGTAAACACGTCTGTACAGGTACTCGAGAACTGTTCAAACGGTTGGTCAAGGGTAACTCATGAAGGAACTACAGGTTATATTAGGTCAGACCTTCTGAGTTTGACCGGCAGAAATGTCGAACTGCTGGATTGGTCTGTCGTGCAAACTTTGATAACACGAGGAGAGGACATACCTGTCTATGACGTAAGGACCGGGTTGACATTCAATATAAGATGTTTTTCAATAAATGTCCACGCTGACGTGGAACCGTCGACACGAGCCGACATGGAAGTCCACTTGCAGACTCATAACGGCGTCAGAAGTTGGTCGGCGCGTCCGGTGTGGGTCACCATTGGCGGCCATTTGATTGCAGCGTCGCTGCACGGTATGCCGCATGACGTAAGCACTATTCCGGATAATGGAATGAACGGGCACATATGCCTGCATTTTCTGGGCAGTACGGCAGGCAACTCGGCAGAGTCATATAAAAGGGATCTTCAAAATGCGGTTCAGGAAGCATGGAACGCCAGATGAAAGTCTATAAAACTGAACGAGGAAAGACAGCGCTTCGTTCGACAATGAGAATAGAAATTGCAAAAACGGGCGGCGTCAAATGGCGCCGCCCTTGCTGTGTGCAGCCCAAGCATCCCGTGTTCGGCAACATTTAAGAGCTTGCTGCATGAATCGCCGCACTCCGCTTAGCGCCACTCCGTCGCATTACGAAGACGATCTAGCCCCCCGTCATTGCGAGCCGCCTGGAGCGTCGCTATGCGACGCTTTGCGGCGCGGCAATCCATTAGGAAGTTTTGCTGCAAAGAACTAGATGCCGCTGTAGATCCTCACTGCTCACCCTCTCAGTCCCAAGCCCAATCCGTTTTGCTGCCTTACCACCTCGTATGCAACGACAGCGACGCTGTTCGCCAGATTCAAAGAACGAATGTTCTCCCGCATAGGTATTCTGATTGCTCTGTCATAATTACTGAAAACCATATCTTCCGGTAAACCCCGGGTCTCGCTCCCGAACAAGAGCCATACATCGCTTGAATAGTCAACTTCGGTGTACAGCTTTTTCGCTTTTGTCGAACAGTAGAAAAAATCCTTGTCTTTGTACTCCGAAAAGAAACACGCGCTGCTCTCATATACCCTCAGAGATAAATGCTGCCAGTAGTCAAGCCCGGCGCGCCTGACTGCTTTTTCTGAGATATCGAACATAATAGGCTTAACAATGTGGAGCGTTGCGCCTATCGCCGCGCAGGTCCTTGCGATATTTCCCGTATTTTGCGGAATTTCCGGTTCTATTAATACTATGTTGATCATTGCAGTTCGCACTCATTAAAGCATGTGAAGCGATCCAGGCATGTTTCGAATTCAGACAGTTCATCGCCTGCCAGCGGTTCGCCGCTCTCAGTCCAAATGTTATTTACAACCAGACGCTTTTCCTTTCGCGACATATCGACTCTCCCGATAAAACTGTCCCCGAAGAGGATCGGCAGCGTGTAGGCGCCGTACTTCCGCTTGTCTTTTGGAGTATAGATTTCCCACTTATAATCAAACCCGAACAACGCTTTGATGAGTTTTCTGTCCCACATCAAGCAGTCAAGAGGGGCTATGAACTCGGCTCGTGGAGGATTGGACTTATGCGCCAAAACCGTCTCGAGTATCTCCCTTTCGTCCTCGCGAACATAAAGCGGGGTATCTATTCCATCAACTGTGACCTCGAAAATATCACCGTCGCGCAACAGCTTCTCAAACGCCGCCGCCCGATCCGCGGCTTTCAGATCCACTCCGAGCCATGCGTCGCTTGCCTTGTTCCACAACATGCCCACCGCGCCGATCCTGCGCTTGACCTGCCATGCAAGGCGCTCTTCAAGTGTATTGTATGGAAGCCCGGCGTTCAGTATTTCAGGCGGTACATGATCCTTCATTAGCGCATAACTTTTATTAGTGCCTGACTTGTGGTGAATTATCAGTTCCCCGCGAAAATACATGGACTCTAACGCAGCTCGTGGCAGCGACGATATAACACTCCAGTACCATTCTATCGTTTCATCGGTGTCGACGTCTTTTGAGGAAATATAGCCGCGTTCTTCGATAAGCCGTCGTATGAGCGGTTCCATCTTCTCGACCGCCTCCCCGCCGCGATCGTTGAATATTGACGCGTATGTGCCGCTTTGCATGTTGCTGAGAAAAACAGGCAAATCCTCCACGGGGAAAATGGAAAGATTCTTATCGAAATAGTCAACGAGACGCCGGTCTCTGTATAACAGCTCGTCAAGAGTTTCTTTTTTATAGTCTTTTATCCGGGAGTTAAGTACTATGTCGGCGTTCCTGCCGCAGACGTCAACAGGATCGAACTGTATGCAGCCCACACGTCGGATGAATGACATAACGCCTTCCTTACCGGTGAATATATGTTCACCCGATAAGCCGTGCCGCGTCAAGAGAAACTTCCGTGCTTGCAGATTCGTCAATCTCATCCAACTCCGCCTTTCTACTGGAAATGCCTCCGGCTTGGTATTATAAGCGCTCACAGACTCTTCATTGGATATCGTCATGCAAAAGTCTTTGGGTTACTGTAACCCGGCTTGACAAGAACATTATCTTTATCTTTGACAAACTCATTGTAGACATTCTCCCATTCTGCAAAAGAATACTCCTCCACCGATACTGATATGTACTTTTCCGGTTTACCCATGGCTTTATTGACTATTGCGGCGATTTGCTCTGCAGTGTCTTGCAATTGCTTTTGGCTGGGACCGCTTATGGTTTTAATTACGACGTGCGGCATACTTAATCTCTCCTTCTGCCTGATGATTTTATTACTGCACAATAATAACAGGGGTTTGTGCAGTAATCAAGGTGTTCACTAGAAACAACACAAATCACAAAACATGAGCGAAAACACTTGAGATTAACACAAAATCACAGCCACCCCACACCCTACTCAGTGCAATGAGCTGACAGTTGAAACAGGAGAGTACGTCAGTCTACCACCGACGCGCTCGGACTTCATGAGATCGATCCTGCTGACTGTCTCGCCGAACGGCTCGATCGTCCAAGGCTTTACATCTGTCACAACCTCGCGGCCGAGTGTGATATGAGGGCTGTATCTCTTGCTATCGAGAGAGAACCCGAAAACCGCGAGTTTTTCCGACAAGCCATGCTGCAATGCAGTCAATGGCTTGCAATCACTCAACCCCGACCACCATATATCACCCGCGCGACGATTGCCACGATCACCGCGTTTAAAACGCCCGATGCGATCTACTACGATTTCAAACGGCTCGAATACGATAGCGCTGAGTACGGACTTAGCGGCTGCTATTTGCTCATTACTGCACTCGCCGAGGAACGCAAGCGTCAGGTGCAGATTTTCCGGTAAGGAAAAGTTACCGTGCTCCGACTGACGGCATAACTCATTGCGCAGTGCAAACAGCCGCATCCTCGTTTCATTGTTGAAGTTGATGGCAAAAAACAGGCGCATGGGCAAGCCCCCTGTCTGCTAAGATGTCGAGCTAAGATGTCGACGAGTTGACTATCGGACATGATTAATCTATCATGGTCTATATATCTGAGAAAGGGAGATAGACATGGTAATTGGAATAATTGGTGAAAGCTGTACAGGCAAAACGTCTATCGCGGAAGAACTCTCAAAAAGGATGAATGCAACTGTTTTCACAGGGAAGGATTATCTAAAGCTCGCAAAAAACGAGACG
>Ga0082212_10011330_pt1 | contig 11318 bp, 10 predicted proteins | sample TergutNt197P3_FD_71548 | JGI IMG/M metagenome (GOLD analysis project Ga0082212, IMG submission 71548) | Neocapritermes taracua P3 segment gut microbial communities from Petit-Saut dam, French Guiana - Nt197 P3 | ecosystem: Host-associated > Arthropoda: Insects > Digestive system > Gut ... | reverse complement strand
ATTCGGCGATCTTTTGCGTCCATGAGCCGAATTTTACTCTTTTACGCCAGTTGACAAAAGACCAATTTTAGGATAAAATGCAGAAATGCCGTGAACGGGTACCGCATAACAAAGCGAATGAGATTGCAACGATTTGTACGCATGACCGAAATGGTAACATGACTGTCATGCCCGGTTTGAAAAGTAAGTACGATGCTTGGAATCGTTTGGTCGAAGTTCGCAACACTAGCGACTCACTACTCGCCACTCATTCCTACAATGGTTTGAATCAGCGAGTCAAAAAGACTGTCGGCGGTGTTGTAACGACATCATTTTTCAATGCGACTTGGCAGGAATTGGAGTCGATAACTTCAGGTGTAACAACGAGTTACATTTGGGGACAGCGGTACATTGACGATTTGGTGCTACGTGAAAAGGGTGCGGAGAAATTGTATGTTCTCGCTGATCCGAATTGGAACGTTGTTGCGTTGACAAATGCTTCGGGAACGGTTTTGGAACGTATGAAGTATGACGCTTTCGGAAAAGTGACGTGGATGAATGCCTCGTTTACGACGTTGGCAAATTCTGCGTATGTATGGAATCGGACGTTTACGGGACAGGTGTTTGACTCTGAAACAGGCTTGATGTTGTATCGGAATCGGTTTTACAATGTTGCCCTGGGTAGGTTCGTTCAAAGGGATCCGATTGGGTATGATGCGGAGGATGAAAATTTGTATCGGTATGTCGGGAATATGTCTATCGCAAAAACTGATCCCCGTGGGTTGTTGGCTGCCCAAACATTCCCTTGTTGTAATGGGAAAAAATACCATCCTGCGGTGAGTGGTTGTTGTAACGGAAAGGTACTCTATAGTCTGGCGACTTCATGTTGTGAGGACGATAAGGTTGTAGCAAAAGTGAGTATTTGGATTTGTACAAGACCTCTTAATAATGATGGTGCCTCGTGGATATACCCATTTTCTTATTCACCGCTCGATCCTTCATTCAAACATTCCTATGTGTGTTGTGCAGGAAATAATTCAGGTTGTTATGGAATGCAAGGTTATCAAGATGAAGCCAATACAATACCAACGAAAAAAGGAGATCCAATCCCAAAAGAGTTACTTACAGTGGGTAATTGCTATGAAACGAAAACTTGTCCCGATAGAAAAAAATCATGTTGTAATTCCCCAAAAACACCATGGGATTATGGCGTGATACGCAGCAACTGTAACACTTGGGCGCGTTACTGTCGGGGCTACTGAAAAGAAGTGGACAATTAACATAAAAAATGAACCTCTAGAAACCAGTCTTTCGATTAGTGAAATTTTTTAGAGGTTCTCTCATGTAAAAGATATGAACCGATATATTTCTCATGCATTTTTAGTTTTGTTGATTGCATTGCATACATTACTTGTCTGCCAATGTCTATATATGAATCTCTACCCTACATCTGGGGAGGAACTGATGGTATGGTCTTTGTTTTTGCTTACTTGTTTCCCATTAAGTATATTGGCTGTTCCTTTATTAAACTTTATTACTGACGTTATTTTGCCAACTACTTCGTATCCTAGGATTTGGAGTTTCACGTATATTCCGGCAATTATTTTTAGTATAACGGGAATTTTAAATATCATTTTTGTCTACTGGTTATGTTGCCAAGTCATACAAGGTCAATTTTGGCGACGCAAGTAATCGTCTTGACGAAGTGGTAGTGAAGCGTGACCAAAACGGCACAGTACACACCTACGAGTACGATAATCTCGGTCGGCTCTTGCATGATCGGATTACGACGCTCGGAACGGGTGTTGACGGTGCGGTGCGCCGGATCACAACCGCTTACGATGTAGTCGGCAATGTCAAAAGCGTAACCAGTTACGATAACGCAACAATGGGAAGTGGAACTGTGGTCAATCAGGTCTTGTACGAGTACGATGCCAACGGACTCCTCGCAAAGGATTTTAGTAATCCTTCGGGGACGGTGGTCGTTGCAACCGCTCCGTACATCGGCTATACTTACGACGTGACTAAGTCCGGTACGAACTTTACGAAGCAGTTGCGCCCCACCTCGGTAAAATATCCCGGCGGGAAAACGATTAACTACGCCTACGGCACTTCGGGATCGCTTGATGATTTATTCAGCCGGTACTCCGCGATCAAAGATGGAACCACCGACGTGGTGCAGTACGTTTATAATGGCGCAGCAACGCCGGTGAAAACAACGTATCCGCAACCGGGCTTGGTTTTGGATTATACCGCATCGGGGGCTTTGGATAATTTTGGTCGTATTACTGACCACGCTTGGAAAAAGAGTACTACCGACATCGTCCGCATCAAGCATGCGTATGATCGAGTTGGCAATCGAAAATATCGGGAAGATACTGTCGGAACGAACTTTTCGGAAGTGTACACTTATGATGGAGTCAATCAGTTAACCGACATGCAACGCGGCGTGTTGAATACAGCGAAGACCGGCGTATCGACCAAAAAAGGGCAGGAAAGTTTTGCATTCGATGCCACTGGAAACTGGGGTACGTACAAGCAGGACAACACTGGCGCAGGCTTTACGCTCACGCAGGCTCGCACTCACAACAAGGCGAACGAAGTCTTGACGATTGCAGGTTCTTCGACGAATGTGGCATTAGATCGCAACGGCAACAAGACGAAACTGCCGAAGCCGGACAACTGGTCGGCGGCGTTTACTTGCACTTACGATGCGTGGAATCGTTTGGTTTTAGTGAAAGATGGTTCGACTACTATTGCGACCTACGGTTACAATGGTTTGAACCATCGAGTCAAGAAAATCGTTGGTAGTGAAACGCGGTTGTTCTATTTCAATCAAGAATGGCAGTGCTTGGAAGAACGTGTCGGTTCGACGGTTGCTCAAACTTACACTTGGGGTTCGCGGTATATTGATGATTTGGTATGCCGGGACAAGAGTAGTGAACGTTTGTATTCGCTCGCTGATCCGAATTGGAACGTTGTTGCATTAACCAATGCTTCGGGTACCGTTCAGGAACGTATGAAGTACGACGCTTTCGGCAAAGTTACGTGGATGAATGCCTCGTTTACAACGCTGGCAAATTCTGCATACTCTTGGAATCGCACGTTCACGGGACAGGTTTTTGACTCGGAAACGGGATTGATGCTGTATCGGAATCGGTTTTATTCGACGAGTCTTGGACGATTCGTTCAAAGGGATCCGATTGGGTATGAGGCTGGGGATGTGAACTTGCATCGGTATGTGTGGAATCAAGTGCTACTGCCCCGGCGGTTGAATTATTCCACAAGCGTGGCAGTTTGGTAAAAATAGGCAATTTCGCTCGTTGTTGAATTTTCAAAGCGAATGTCTGTTCGATCATTTTGACAAATTCGATCTCTGGGAAAAATTTTACCGCCCGGGCAGTAATCTATCCGTTTTCGTCGGTTGACGACCACACCAACACGATCCGAGTCTGCGTCATGGACTCATAGCGAAAAATACCCGCCAATGAGTCTGTTCCCAACGATACCGGAACCGTGCGTGTTTTGCGGTCAGTGCGAGGAACCAACCACCGGTCCGCCGCCGGAGTCTGTCTTCCCGCTATGGAAGCAAACACACCGGTTGGTCACCGTGTGTTGAAAATCAATAATTCGTGAGCGGAATGAATCCCTTTGCACTGATGATTTCGTGTCCCTCTTCGGTCAGGAAAAAATTGCAGAACGTCATCAGCGGCGAACCGAGTTCCGGGTAGCCGTTCGTGAACAGATACAACGGACGCGAAATTTTGTACGTTCCACGGGCAATCGTCTCCTTTGTCGGCATCACGTTTTCATACCGCACTGCCTGCACACCTTGACTCACGAAACCGAGACCGACGTAACCAATCGCTCCCTGTGTCGTACTGACCCGAGTGAAAATTGCCGGATTGGAATTAGAAAGTTCTACCTTCGTTCCCATCTTTTCCTTGTCGAGTGCCAATTCGTGGAATACCTCGTAAGTGCCGCTCGACGTTTCCCGGCTGAGCACAATGATCGGCATGTTCGTACCTCCAACTTCGTTCCAGTTCGACACCGCACCGGTATAGATTTTCTTGACCTGCTCCTTGCTCAAATTTCGCACTGGATTCGACGGATGCACGATCAGGCACACGCCGTCCATGCAAATCGTAAACGGCACCGGCATTCTTTTGGCGGTAACTGCTTTGACGTATTCGTCTTCTTTCATGAATCGGCTCATCGTAGCAATTTCGCAACGTCCTTCAATCAGGGCGGTCGCACCATCGCCGGAGCCGGTCTTCTTGACGGAAAATTTGAGGTCGGGCATCTTCGTCTTGAACGCTTCGACAAAAGCGTCCACAATGGGACCAACAGTCGTGGAACCGTCAATACGGATTTCGCCCTGGGCAAAAGTCGATGTTGTCGAACAGCAGAATCCTAAAATGCACACACCGAGAATGAGAAGTTTCTTCATATTTCCTTATTGGTTTTGAAAAATTACCTGTAAGTCTAAAAGAAAAATGTCAAAAACGAATGAAGAAATTGTTAAGATTGCGTTAATGTCTTTAGCCGGGGTACAGCACTTCATTTTCTCTTGAATCGGCTGTTTTTTCGGATATAATGCGGAAATCCATGTCAAAACATTCTGCTTCTAATACGCTCTACACAAACGACAATCTGTACGTTCTGTCGGGAATGAACAGCGAGTCGGTCGATTTGATTTATCTCGATCCTCCGTTCAACTCGAAACGGATGTATTCCGCTCCTGTCGGCAGTAAGGCTGCCGGGGCGAGTTTCAAAGATATGTGGTCGTGGCAAGATGTCGATGAGTATTATCTCGAGACCCTTGCCGACAATTTTCCCGCATTGACAAAATATATCGCCAGTATCGGTCATGCACACAGCAAACAAATGATGGCGTATCTGACTTACATGTCGCAGCGGATTATCGAAATGCACCGAATTCTCAAGGAAACCGGCTCGATTTATCTGCATTGCGACCCGACGGCGGGACACTATCTCAAAATTTTGTTCGATTTCATCTTTGGAAAAAACAACTTTCGTAATGAAATCATTTGGTCCTATCAGCGGTGGACATCTTCAAGTAAGGCGTTTCAACGAACCCACGATACAATTTTGTTTTATGCAAAAAACACAAACAGTTTTTTTAATGTTCAGACAGAACCTTATTCAAAATTGTCCCAACATAAGGCAAAACGATTCACAAAAATTGAAAAAGGAAAACTGATCCAGAACTATACTGAAGACAACGTCCGAGAAAAATCAATGCGTGATGTTTGGGAAATCTCGATCCTCAACTCGCAATCCAAGGAGCGCACCGGCTATCCCACTCAAAAACCGCTTGCCATTCTACATCGCATCATCAAAGCATCGTCCAACGAGGGAGACATCGTTCTTGACCCTTTTTGCGGCTGTGCCACGACATGTGTTGCGGCGCAACAATTACAGCGAAAATGGATCGGCATCGACATTGCACAGCAGTCCGTCAAAATTTTGATAGAACGATTGAGCAACGATGCCGGCTTGTTCAAAGATTTTACAGCAACGGATCAAGTTCCGAAACGAAGCGATGTAAAAGAAGTACAACCATCGGAAAGCATCAAAAAACGTTTATACAAAGAACAAGACGGCAAATGCAATGCCTGTGGAGAAGATTTTAAGATTTGGAATCTTGAGATCGACCATATTGTTCCGAAAGCAAAAGGCGGCGGTGATTATTACGAAAATTATCAACTGCTTTGCGGTTCATGTAATCGAATTAAAGGCGACCGAACAATGGCATACTTGCGAATGAAAATCGAGACTCGCGAACGCATGATGAAAAATCAAATCTTTTTCGGGGAGTAACGTTAAAAAAATTTCTGATACAATAGCCGCACAATGTACGGCGTAATCATCATCGGGGCGGGACATGCGGGAGTTGAAGCGGCACTGGCTTCGGCAAGACTCGGTGTGCGTACCGCTCTGATCACCGGCAATCTCGATACCATCGCCCTGATGAGTTGCAATCCTGCCATCGGCGGCATCGGCAAAGGACATTTCGTCCGTGAAATTGATGCTCTCGGCGGAGCAATGGGACGTGCCATCGATGCCACCGGCATTCAATTTCGAATGCTCAATCGCCGAAAAGGTCCCGCAATGCAAGGACCCCGCGCTCAAGCCGATAAACGAGCGTATCAAGTGGAAATCAAGCGAATGCTCGAAGAGCAACCGAATCTCGAACTGCGGCAGGAAAATGTGGTGGGATTGTCTTTGCGCCACAATGGAAGCCGAGAGCGCAACGATAAAATCACTGGCGTACTCCTCGCCGACGGCACGCAACTCACCGCCGAAGCGGTCGTCCTCTGTTGCGGCACATTTCTAAACGGCATGCTCCACTTCGGACAAAACTTGTCGCCCGGCGGACGCATTGCCGAAGCACCCGCTCTCGGAATCACAGAATCACTTCAACAAGTCGGAATCGAAACCAAACGCTTTCGCACCGACACGCCGCCGAGAATCCATGCACGAAGCATCGACTATTCCAAACTGACGGAACATCCCGGCGATGATGAACCGACACCGTTTTCGTTCCTCAACGAAGCGGACTACGACCGGTGGATCAAAACCGTCGAGCAAATTCCCTGTTGGATGGTCTATACCAATCCGGCACTGCACCAATTCATTCAGGAGAACCTCTCGCAGGCACCGGCATTCAGCGGACAGATTCAATCTGCCGGTCCTCGGTACTGCCCTTCCATTGAAACGAAGATCAGTCGGTTCGGCGAAAAAGACCGGCACCAACTTTTCTTGGAGCCGGAAGGACGAAAGACCAGCGAAATGTACATCAATGGTTTTTCCACCGGCTTCGGTCGGGACATTCAAGACAAAATGCTCCGAATGATCGAAGGGTTGGAAAACGTTGAAATTATGCGGTACGCTTATGGCATCGAATACGATTATGTCCCGCCGGAACAACTGAAATTGACGTTGGAGACCAAAAATGTCGAAGGACTCTATCTGGCGGGACAACTCAACGGCACGACGGGTTATGAAGAGGCGGCGGCACTCGGTTTGATGGCGGGAACCAATGCCGCTTTGAAAGTGCTGGGACGTGAACCGCTGATCCTTCGCCGAAATGAAGCGTATATCGGCGTGATGATTGATGATTTGGTAACGCGGAGTGTCGATGAACCTTATCGGATGTTCACGAGTCGAGCAGAGTATCGACTGCTGCTCCGGCACGACAATGCGGATCGCCGACTCACACCGATGGGCGAAAAAATTGGACTCGTCGATGCGCAACGTGCAGAATTGTTGCAGAAAAAACTGTCGGACATCGAAACGGCAAAGCAAGTGTTGGCAACGACTCACGATGCAACCGGTTCGATGCTAAAATATCTTTCGCGACCCGAAACGGAATGGAGCGAAATGGTGGAACGAATACCGGCATTGTCGGAAATTTCTCCGCAGGCGGCGGAGCAGGTTTGCATTGACGTAAAATATGAAGGATACATTAAACGTCAGGAGATAGACATAGACCGAATGCGGCGATTGGAGTCACGGATCATTCCGTCGGAGACTGACTATGGAACGATGAAACATTTGCGAGGGGAAGCAAAGGAAAAGTTGGAAAAGATTCGACCGATTGATCTTGCGCAAGCGAGTCGCATCAGCGGTATTACACCTGCCGACATTGCGGTGCTGACGGTGTATTTGAAGTGATTCGTATTTAGCCGGTACGCTGGCGAAAATAAGATGGAATCAATCGGACACACAATTCCCTTGACAACGGCAGAGCGTGGCGTTATGATGTTACATTCTCCCCCAAAAATATCTTTGTAACAAAGCATGGAAAATATCGTGGATAACGCAACGATGTTCAAACTGTCCTACGGTTTGTTCATTCTTACGACAAAAGACGGCAATAAAGACAACGGTTGCGTTATCAATACTGCCGTACAGTTAACGGAACATCCATTGCGGCTGTCCGTCGCCGTTAATAAAGCCAATTTTACACATGGAATCCTTGCAAAGACAGGGGAATTTAACATTTCCGTTTTGACTCAAAGTGTGCCGTTCCCCATTTTCGAGCAGTTCGGTTTTCACAGCGGTAAAGATACCGACAAGTTTGCGTCTTGTGATTACAATGACCGCACGAGCAATGGTATTCGGTATCTGCCGAAACATACCAACAGCGTGATTTCCGGCAAGGTGTCGGCAACCTTCGATTTCGGCACCCACTCCCTATTCGTTGCGGATGTTACCGAAGCCAAAGTTTTGTCCAACGAACCGAGCGTAACCTATCAATACTATTTTGAACACATTAAGCCGAAACCGAAAACGCTAAACACGTTGCAAAAAGGGTACGTCTGTAAAATATGCGGATACATTTATGCCAACGATGTCTTGCCTGCCGATTTCGTCTGTCCAACGTGTAAACATGGCGCAAGCGATTTTGAACGGTTGAATTAAACCGAAGAAAAAAGAGCACGGATATGAATTGCCGAACGAGGAGACAAATTCCACTTTTTTAGGTCTATTTTGCAAATTCTATCAAAACCTCAAAATAGTGCAAAATAATACACTTTTTGCACTATTAGACACCATTTGTATTATTTTGCACCACTTTCCTAGTTATAAGAGATTGTGTATTATTTTGACACACGTTAAAAATTCTCGCAAACCCTTGTTTTCAAAGAAGTTAAAGCGATAATCAAAAAAACACGTTTTTTGTTTTTTGGCACAATAATTGCTGGTTTTATAAAGGCACGGCGGTGTGTATTGAGTGCATCGCGAAAAGAGAGTCCAGTAGCACTAACAAATTTAGTTAAAAAGGAGTAAAAATGTTGAAAAATTGCACGTCTGTTATCGTGGGTAAAGTTTTTCTGGGATTGGTTCTCGGTATTGCGCTTCTTATGGCGGTTCCCGCCAAAGCCGAAATCGAACGAGGTACGATTGACAAAGATGTTCTTGACCTGATTTTTAGCGTCGCTTTCACGTATCACGAGGGAAGCGGACAATGGTCATCTGCAACCCCGACTTATGGGGACACGTCAGGTATTTGGCAAGGGATACAAACTACGAACCAAAAGAGCGGCAATTCAGTCAGCATTGTGGTTGTTGAAATAAGCGATGGGGCTTTAGGAACGGGGTATTCAGATATCGTCGCATCAGTGTCGGGGAATGGATTGGAAACGTTTCTGAACAACATGCAGGTGTCGATAGATTCCGTGAGTGGTACTGTCACGTATCTCGGATCTGACCTCGGCGTATTTGGAGGCGATTTTTCCGGTCTCTGGAGTCATGTGCTTGAAGGCGGCGAAATTGCATTCACGTTTGATAACAGTGTGGTAGTGAGTGGAGAATATTTGTTTGCCCTCTATCGGCAGAAGGAAGAGAATGGGAGTACTGTCCCTGAACCTGCAACGCTTGCCCTTCTAGGACTCGGTCTGGCAGGACTCGGCTTGACTCACCGACGAAAAAAGTAGTACAATACGCCAAATAGTGCGCTATCAAATAACAATAACAACAATTATTCCGATTATTCGGAAGAAAGGAAATATGATGAGAAAAAGTTTGAAATTCCCAATAATGGGCACGTTTTGTTTGGGGATCCTCCTTGCCATGTCGTTGCTCGTTGCGACTCCCGCGAAAGCAGAAATCGTTCGAGGTGACGACTCGCGTGCAGACGCATTGGTAGCCATTTTTCAGTACGCGTACGACGACGTTGATGGCACTTGGAATGTACGAGGTCTCGATGACTCGTCCGACGACATTTTCGGTTGGAGAGGAGCGGCGGGAACAGATAGGGTTACTGGTTTCCGAAACGTCTTGAAAACATGGACTCTTACGGACGAACATGGGTACGTCGATTTTGCAGCCTCAATGAGCGGAGGGAATCTCGATGACTTGACGATCAATGGAGTGCCGGTGACCAGTTTGGCGGGTACAGGAAACTACTTCTATAATCTCCTTGAGTTGTTCGAAAATGGAGAAATCGAATTCAGTTTCGGTAACGATGCCAGCCAGGTGTTCACGTTTATCGTCTATGGTGAAACAGGCACAACAGGCACACCTGTCCCAGAACCCGCTACGCTTGCCGTGTTGGGACTCGGATTGGTAGGATTCGGTTTGATTCGCCGACGGAAGAAGTAGAGTACAGAGAGGTACTCGCCAAACAGTGTAACAAAATTTTGAGGGCGGACAAAGACGGTGTGGTAAGATCAGTTTACTGAAGTTTTGATTCGCCCTGATGCGAAGAAGAGAACAATACATCAAAAATCACTACGATAACAAATCCGATTATTCGGAGGAAAGGAAATGACAATGACAAGAATTTTAACAATCTCTATCACGGGTAAATTTATTTTGGGACTCGTCCTTGCCGTATCGCTGTTTGTAGCGGTTCCCATCAAGGCTGATGTCGTTCGTGGTACAGACGCGTTGACTTATACTCTGGACCCAATCTTTGAATTCAAGTTTGATGGAATCGACACATGGACAGCCCCGAAAGGTGTCGGTGCCGGATGGGAGTTCTTCAAAGATGGAGTGGATGTTCCCGACTGGTGGCATAGTGCGGTAAACACGGGGAACTTCGAGGCAGTTCTGGAAACTTGGACTACGAAAGCAGGACACGGTTACTCCGATTTCGCCGCATCGTTCAACGGAAATATCTCCAGCCTAACAATTAATGGAACATCGGTAACCGATTTATTGGAAGGTACTGATAATTGGTTTTATGATTTCGGCTGGTTGCGGGATGATATCGGGGAGTATCTCCAATTCAATTTCAGTGGTACAGGACCGTTTATTTTCACTTTTTACGGAATGACTTCCACTGATCCCGTTCCTGAACCAGCGACGCTTGCTGTCCTGGGACTAGGTTTGGCGGGACTCGGTCTGGCTCGCCGTCGGGTAAAATAAGACAAACGACGGAATGTTCGAAAATCACATCGTTTATAATACAGAGAAGGGGAAGGCAATGTCTTCCCCTTCTCTATTTTTTCCATTGACCCTCTTTCGGAAATTCAAGCAAATCGAATGAAAGCGATGCGCTCAACAAAATAAAAATCTTCCCCTTAGGCATTTCATACTCATTTGTAGTTTGTATGAAAACCGGTGCCTCCTTGTCTAGTGTGAGTTATATTGAGAGTAGAGATATTCTCATAATTTTCACCCTAACCAAGGAGTACCAGCATGTTTAATTTACCAGTTTTCGTCGGCATTGACTACCATACCAACACGATTCAAGTTTGCGTGATGGATCAGCAACGGAAGATTCTCGCCAATCAATCCGTCCCCAACGATCCCGAAGCCGTCTTTCGTCTCGTCGCCCCCTTCGGCAACAACGTTTCCGTTGC
>Ga0082212_10011329_pt1 | contig 11318 bp, 13 predicted proteins | sample TergutNt197P3_FD_71548 | JGI IMG/M metagenome (GOLD analysis project Ga0082212, IMG submission 71548) | Neocapritermes taracua P3 segment gut microbial communities from Petit-Saut dam, French Guiana - Nt197 P3 | ecosystem: Host-associated > Arthropoda: Insects > Digestive system > Gut ... | reverse complement strand
GAAAGTGCTTCCATTTTCAATGGAGGTTGACCAAACGTTTATAGCGGCCATTTTGACGGTAATCGGTTACTCTATCAATGATACGGTAGTCGTATTTGACCGTGTCCGCGAAACGATACAGAATTACCCGAAACGCGAACGCTCGCAAGTGATAAACGATGCGTTAAATTCAACCTTGGCCAGGACGTTTAATACTTCTTTGTCCACCTTACTGGTTGTTTTATGTATTTTTTCGCTGGGTAGCGCAACCATCCGCAGTTTCACGTTTGCCATTGCGCTGGGGGTTATATTCGGTTCATACTGTACCTTATTTATAGCTACGCCTCTTGCCTACGAAATACAGAAAAGAAAACTTGCCAAAGCCGGCAAAACGTTAATTGCGGCAAAGGCGTAAACTAATTAAAAACTGAGAATTGAAAATAATTTTCAATTCTCAGTTTGTTTTGTATCTTTGCGCTGAGATTATATGATGGACAGAAAAGAAGCAATAGGTACATTACAGCGATTAAAGCCATATTTGCAGCGAAAATATGCTGTAAAGCGCGTAGGGCTTTTTGGCTCAACTGCACGTGGTACCCAAACCGAAAGCAGTGATGTAGATATTTTGGTGGAATTTGAACAACCTGTTGGTATTGAATTTGTTGATTTATCGTTTTTGTTAGAAAAGGAATTTGACAAAAAAGTAGATGTTGTATCCCTTAAAGGCATTAAAGACAAATATTTAAAAGAAATAGAAAAAGATATTGTTTATGTCTAAACGAAACCCTCAACATTTAATAGAAGATATTCTTGAAAGTTGCCATAAAATAATGGATTATACGAAAGACTATTCTTTTGAAGATTTTATTTCAGACCAAAAAACGATTGATGCTGTTATTAGAAATTTTGAAATAATTGGCGAAGCAGCTAATCGTATGCCCGAAGATTTTAAAGATTCTCATCAGGAGATTGATTGGTTTAGAATAAGAGGATTTAGAAACAGAATTGTACATGATTATTTTGGAATTGATTATTCAATCGTTTGGAAGATAATGGAAACGTATATTGATCAGTTGGCTGAAAATTTAGAAAAACTCGTTTTGTAATGTCCTTTGCAGGTATTTAGATTGAATATTCAATGGATAAAGCGTTGCATCAATTAGGGGAATATGTTTTGCTGATGGGGAAAACGTTCGCCATACCGACACGGTGGAGAATGTTTTTTAAGCAATTGGTAAGGGAAATATATAAATTGGGAGTCGATTCCATTTGGATTGTGGTGATCATTTCCGTTTTTATCGGAACGGTAATCGCCCTCCAAATATCTCTCAATATCACATCACCGTTGATTCCGAAATTTACAATAGGTTTTGCCGCCCGTGAGATTATCTTGCTTGAATTTTCGTCGTCTATCATGTGTCTGATTTTAGCGGGAAAGGTGGGAAGTAACATTGTGTCCGAAATAGGCACCATGCGCGTGACCGAACAAATCGATGCGATGGAAATGATGGGCGTTAATTCGGCCAATTTCCTGATTATGCCCAAGATCGCAGGTCTGATGCTTTTTATACCTGTATTGGTTTTTTTCAGCATGACAACAGGTATATTGGGGGGTATCTTCGCAAGTCATTTAGGCGCAGGGATGACGCCTGCTTCGTTCGAATTCGGGCTGCAATACTATTTCAACTCATTCTATATTACCTATTCGGTCATCAAATCCATTTTCTACGCATTCCTGATTGCATCTATTGCTTCCTATAACGGTTACAATGTGAAAGGCGGCTCGTTGGCAGTAGGCAAGGCAAGTACCAATGCAGTTGTCACAAGCAGTGTGATGATCCTGATGTCCGACGTTGTCATGACCCATATAATGCTGATGTAAGATGATTAAAGTCAGTAATTTAACAAAATCTTTCGACGGGCGGACAGTCTTACATGATATGTGCGCATTTTTTGAGGCGGGCAAAACAAATCTGATTATCGGCCGAAGCGGCTCAGGTAAAACCGTCATGCTGAAAAGTATTATCGGATTGATTCAACCCGACAAAGGCGAGGTTTTGTACGACGGACGCAATATCCTAAAGATGGGAAAGACAGAGATGAATCATCTGCGCCGCGAGATGGGTGTCATGTTTCAAGGATCGGCATTGTTTGACAGTATGACTGTGCTGGAAAATGTGATGTTTCCTTTGGATATGTTTTCGCAGGATACGGCAAAGGAACGTTTGATGCGTGCACATTTTTGTTTGGAACGGGTCAGTTTGGCCGAAGCGCAGGATTTATATCCTTCCGAAATAAGCGGCGGAATGATGAAACGCGCCGCCATTGCACGCGCCATCGCTTTGCAACCCAAATATTTACTGTGCGACGAACCTAATTCGGGCCTTGATCCTAAAACAGCGCTTATCATTGACGAACTGATTCACGGTATTACCAAAGACTATAATATTACAACTGTGATTAACACGCACGATATGAATTCGGTAATGAATATCGGCGAAAGCATCATCTTTATCAAGGAAGGCGTGAAAGAATGGGAAGGGACTAAAAACCGCGTGATTTCATCGGGTAATTCCGCCCTTCAGGACTTTCTTTTTGCCTCCGACCTGATCCGCAAAGCAAGCGAATTGGACGAACAGCATAACAGTAAAACAATTGTGAATAATTGATTGTTATTGCCGTAATTTTAGCGCTAATTCGTACTATCAATCCTTTTAAGGTTTTAGCGAGATTGACGTTCATTGCAAATTGCCCGACTAATTGTGAAATCAATGTTTCAATCCTTTTTCTTTTTTGTCTTTTTACCGGCGAAAATGCTGTTGGATTCAGCGAATTTGAACGCATTGGGATAAATAGTTTTATTTGACTTTGCTGGAACAAATCTGTTTGATAATCAGCAGATATATACGCTCTATCACCGACAAGTTCGCAGCTTTTCAGGTTGTATTTTATATCTTTGAGGTAGTTAATATCGTGTATGTTGGCAGGGGCAAGATCAAACGAATGCACGATTGAATTTTCATCGCATACCAAGTGCAAGTTATAACCGAAATAGTGCGTTTTTTGCGCGGCGCAATATCCGAAAGAGGGTTGAATTTCGTATGTTGCACAAATATTTGAGCGTTTTGCACGGCTGTTTTTGCAAATTTGCACAGGCGCCGAATCAACGATAAAAAGATTACTCAAGTGAGCAAATTTTTGACTCAATGACTGACGATTTTTTTCGGTGTATCCAATAAGTCTTCTGCGCCGTTTGTTGTAAACCGAGCGTTCTATTTTGTTTTCAAGCGCTGTCCCCTTAATGGATATAAATAATTGTATTTCTGAATTATATGACATGTATTCAGCCGTAATGTTAAGGGCTACGACTTCAAGGTTAGACAGCTTAGGCTGTCTAACTTGCGAAAAACTTTCTATATGTGAGCAGTTTTCTGTCAATTTATCAAGAATAATTTTGTAATTTTGTTCGAGATTGTTCATTTAATTTAACCGATTGATTATCTAACATATATAAACTTTTTTGTCAAATGAACAATCTTTTGTATATTTTTTTTCTAAATGCACAACAGGTTGTCAATAACTGTATCTATTCCGCTCTGCCGAAAGATGATGATTTTGGTTTGAGTATAATTTTAAAAAAGAGGCTGTTCAAAAGTTTTTTTTGAACAGCCTCTTTTTAAAATTGAAGATTTGGTGTCTTTTTCATATCTTTGTATTTGAGAATCATGCATATATATATCACGAAAAACTGCGATAAAAGAGTATTTTCAGGGTCAGACGGTACTGTTTCCCGAAAGTATAGATGCGTAACGCCCCCGTTCGCCTGATCAGCCACATAGTTGATCAGTTGGATTTAACGTTAGTGATGGACAGTTATTCATGTGGCGGCGGCAGTTGTTACAGTCCTGATGTTGCTCAAGGTGTTGTTTTATAGTTACCTGAACAATTTGATGAGATAGAGGCTTATGAGAAATACAATTACTTCCACAAAGAACAGAAACGCAGTTTTTAGAACAATGCCTTCTTAATTACCGCCTGTACTATAAGATTATTTTGTATCCCCCATGAGACAGCAGATGACCCTTGCAGGCAAACACAACCATATATTAGAAAGCGGTTATTGTTCACAGGTTTATGTCTATCAGGCACAACGCTGTACAGGCTGTCCGTTGCACGGGCTGTGTCACAAGTCGAAAGAAAATCGCTGCATTGAAGCCAATCATTCCTTACAGGCATATAGAAAAGAAGCAAGGGAGTTGCTTCTTTCCGAAGAAGGGTTGCGACATCGGTCGAGCGTCTCATTGAGCCGGAAGCCGTCTTTGGACAAATCAAAGCCAATAAACACTATAAACGCGTCCGACACTTTGGCAAAGATAAAATTTCTATAGATTTTGCCATTTGTTCCGTTGCATTCAACACAGGTAAAATGTGGAATAAAGGGCAAAAAACGGCAAAAAGAGGAGATAATACATCGAAAAATCAATCTGTTTTGCTTTTTGATGCTGCAAAAGAACATTACTGTTCGGATAGCAAGCGAACGACAACTACTTTTGACTTCGATGGCCACTTAGATCAAAAAACGAGGTTGCTCGTTTTTGAACAGCCTCTTTAAAAAAACTTTTATGAAAACTTAAATTCTTTTCTCTTTGATTCGAGCCTTTTTACCTGTAAGTTTACGCAGATAATACAATTTTGCTCTGCGAACTTTTCCTATCTTGTTCAGCATAATTTTTTCTATAAATGGCGAATCCATCGGAAAAACTCTCTCTACGCCTACATTTTCAGACATTTTACGAACCGCGAAACGTTTTTTATCCCCATGACCCGAAATACGGATTACCACTCCTCTATATTGCTGAATACGTTCTTTATTACCTTCAGTAATTCGGTATGAAACCGTGATTGTATCGCCACTTTTGAATGCCGGAAATTCTTTGGGGGAAGCAAAGGCATCTTCGGCAACTTTAATTAAATCCATTGTTTTATAGCTTTTCAGTTGTTGTACAAATCAAAACGCAATACCGGGCTATCCATTTCTCGACAGAGATTGCGTAAAGCGGTGCAAAAGTATATAATTTTTATCTGATCACCAAATAAAAATACAAGTTTTTTTAAAAAATGAACGAAAATATCATTTACATTGCACCTTTTTTTATTGTTTTAATACCACTTAAACCATTTAACCCCGACAATGAAACAAATGATCCCAAGCGAAGCGAGTGATATAGAAGGCACTACTATCTCCGGCCATCCTGCACCTTCATTGAAAATACTGCGCAAACCATCGGTAAACGATGTAAGCGGCAGTAGTTTGATAAAACTGATACTCCATGCAGGAAAATTCAGATAACTGAAAAAGATACCCGACAGTATCATCATAGGCATGATGATCGCATTGATAAGCCCATTTCCTGTTTCGAGTTTGGCGGTATGACAACCTAATAGTACGGCTATTCCGGAAAAAGCAATATTGCCGGAAATGTAAAAAAATATCAGTGCTCCCATATTCCCTTGAATGATCGTCCCGAAAAGCAACCATGCAAAAAAGAACAATACGCTTGTTTCCAAACAGTTCATTACAAAACGGACTGATATCAGGGCAATCAGATAGTTCGATTTTTTCATCGGTGTGGCGACCATCCGCCGAAGCAATTTTTGCGATCTTCGTTCAACCAATGAATAGCTGATACCCCAGCAAAGCCCGTTCAATATACCCAAAGCAATCAGACCGGGAAGCAAAAAGTCAATATAACGCACTCCTTTGAGTGTGAGTGGCTTGATGCTGTATTGTTCGGTTTGTATGGAAGGCTCTTCGAGCAAACCGGATAATTTCATATACACAAATTGTGCTTGCACGTTTTGCGGATCGAAGTGATAGCGGATTTCGCCGATTGAATCCGTAACAATCAAATCCACTTCGCCTCTTTTCAGGGCGATAATGGCATCGTTCCATTGGTGGCGGACAAAAAGGTATTGTGTGTTTCCCAATGTCGGATTTGACACCTTCCATGAAATAGAAGTTTCACCTTGTTCTTTTTCTTCTTTTCCATACACCGAAAGCAACGTATCCAATTTGGTAGGCTGTCCCTCGACGATAGCAATTCTGTACTTTGACTCTGAAGTTTGTGTAAAAGCTAATCCCAAGCCAATTGTTATTAAAATGGGAAAAACAATCCCCCAAAACAAAACCGATGGTTCGCGTAAGGTCTCCAGAAGCTGTGTAAGAACAAGTTGGTATAATTGATTAGTTTTGAAAGCCATCTTCGTTTAAATGTTTGCCTGTTAAATAGATAAACAGTTCGTCTAAATTGAAGAACTGTTCGTTTAACAATTCGTATACTTGTCCTTCGCGTAATATTTCGCCTTCATCAATGATAACGATTTTATCGCAAAGCGATTCGGCTTCTTCCATATAGTGGGTTGTGAGAATCAATGTTGTATTGCCTTTATCTTTCAGATTTTTGAGAATATTCCATAGATCGAGGCGAGCGTGCGGATCAAGGCCGGTAGTGGGTTCGTCGAGAAAAAGAATTTGCGGTTCGTTTAGCAAGGCAACAGCCAGCGCCAGCCTTTGTTTCTGTCCACCTGATAATGTTCCAACCATGGTGTTTCTCTTTGCATCCAATTGAGTTAATGCAATAACTCTGTTAACCTTGTTATCGCCTAGACGAAAAAAACCAGCAAACAGTCTTAACGTCTCACACACAGATAATTTGTCGACAAAACGTGTTTCTTGTAGGGAAAGACCTGTTATTTTACGCAACTCTTTTTCGTTTTTTTTCCAAGTCATTCCTTGTATCAGGATTTCACCTGCGTCAGGCTTTTGCAGTCCCTCCATCATTTCTACCAATGTGGTTTTTCCTGCTCCGTTCGGGCCGAGCAGAGCCACAAATTCTCCTTTCGGAATAGTCAGCGATATCTCTTTTACAGCCCTTACATTTTTAAAAGATTTCACGACATTCTTTATATCGATTTCGTTCATAGTTCACTACTGTTATTACCGTTTATCTTCCAACAGTTTTTCAAGTAGCATACTCTTGTCATGAATAACTTTCAACATACGTTCATAATTTACTATTTTTAAAATCACATTAATTGTTAACCGTTAATCACTACACTAAAATCAATTATCCCAAGCCGGATTATAGGAAACCACTTTGTTATCGCTGTCTTCAAATCCGATGTATATGCGATCTCCTATCGCATACATAAATAGTATGTTCCAACCATAATTGGGCAGATCAGACTTTCGTTTCCATTCCTGACCGGCAGGATCATATTCAAAAATCACATATCTGTTGAGTGACGATCTGTCAACCACATAAATCTTGCCGTTAAAAACAGCGCCTGCTAAAACATTACCGTATAAAATCGAACCTGACGACTCCGGAATCCAAGCGGTCAATGCGCCGTTAGACTTCCATAATTGTGTATTGCCAACACCGGCAGTGTTATTACCCAGTCCGGCATATACATTATTATTAATAGTAAAGGCAATTCCGCCATATTGTGCTACAGGAAAGTCGGGTTTCTGCGACCATGTTTCCGAAATTATATTAAAAGCCCATACCTCATTTTTGGCCGTATCTTTCATGCCGCCTACATAAACAACCTCGTTATTCAACGAAAAACCTACCCGCGAATGAGCCGGAGGGGGACCTGTCGGTTTTAGATGCCATAAATTATCTATATTATATAAATAAAAGTCATCTTTTGCTACATTACCGCTCTCTAAACCACCCAGTACATACACTTTGTTTTCATGTACTGCTGTAGCCAACCCCTTCATCCTTCCTGCCGGATAAGCATTTAATTCACCCCATCTGCCTGAAAGCAATACCGGATAATAACTCCATAAATCGTTGTAATAAGTGTTGGTGGGGCCGGCGTCGCCACCCAGTAAATAGCCTTTACCTCCAATCACAAAGTAGGCCGATGAGCCTTCAACCCTTGACCCTCCGGCAAAAGAATCCGATTCGCGCGTAAAAATGGATGGCGTTTGGAATGTAGCATCATCTCCATAAGAAATGCCGTTATCATTGATTGCATAAGCTCGATAATGATAAACGGTTTCGCCTCTCAATCCTGTAATATCGCCTGTGGAGAAAGTAAACGGTAACACACTTGTTTCCGATAAAGGTGTGGGAAGTATGATTTCCACTTTAGGGTTAGATACGGTTGGATTTGCGCTTGTTGAATAACAAACTCCCACTGTATGGACATTACTTGCTCCCACATCCGTCACGCTCCCTTTCAATGTTACCGAAACATTGCCTATATCCGGAGGACCAAGCGTGATTACGGAAGGCATATTATCGGTCGTTTTAAATTTGACGGGCGTACTGTATTTGATTCCGTATTCATTTTCGGCAAAAGCAGACACATAATAGTCTTTATTCGGAAGAAGTGGTTGTAAAACTGCTGTCATCAATCCAAGCCCGTCGCCGCTTATGGCAACCAATACCTTAGCATGTTCGATAGAAGGAATTGCTTCTGTACTCCAACAAAATCCTCTTGAAATAAGCGAAGTGTCCCCGATACTTAAAACAGTGGCTTCCACTGAAGCATAATTCGATTTGGGCGTTATTTTGGTTATATCACTCAGCATGGGTAGTCCCGAACCTGTTTCTAAGTCTTCTGTGTCTCCTTTGAATATACCGAAATCGTTTTTCATATACGCTTGAATATGATAGGTGGTAGAAGGCAATAAATTTGACAGGTTGCACAGAAAAGTATCTCTTCCTGCAATATTCGTTGTACTGATTATAGAATCTTTACTTGCAGGTGTATCATGCCAAATATAGACGCCATATTCCGAAATAGGTCCCTCGCCACGCGACAGGATATATCCTCCTGCTTGCGCCGTTGTTGCACGGGTATGCTCTGGCATGATAATTGTTTTGACAGCGCCTAATCCATCGCCTGTTGTTGTCGAAGCGAAGTTACTATATTCTGTACCTGCCTTATTTACAGCATATAAACCAAAATAATACAATGTAGCGCTTTTTATGCCTTCGGCTGTCAGGCTGATATCGTCACTGCCATCTGTCTGCGACTTGTGCGAATCTTTCAAAATATTCAAGTCTTGGGTCGTTCCCCAAACAATGCCTCTTTCGGTTACAGGATATCCGTTGTGATTAAGCACTTTGCCTGTGATCGTAATGGAAGAAGCAGTTTTTGTGTATGATTCCACATCACTTAATTCGGGCTTGTTTGCATTGGTCACATTTTCAACAGGTACTGTTTCGTCGTCCACGCACGAAGACAGCAAACCCAACAGTAAACAAACTGTGATATAAATTTTATAAATACCTTGTTTCATTGCGTTTAACCGTTAAAAGTAAACCCCCACTCCCACATGAGGATACACATATTTAAAACTCATCACACTTGCTCCCAGCGAGCCATAAAATTTGCCGTTAAAGACATAAGTCCCATCCAGTTCAACGGAAACTCCACTCATTGAACTCTTTGTGTCCTTTGCCCATCCTGAAGCGCCTGATTTGTCAAACCCTTTGTCGTCCACCTCAATAAATTCTCTGTAATATTTGCGATCCCAATAACCAATACCTGCCGAAATATACATATCGGTAATAACTTTATACATTATCCCTGCCGAGCCTGTCAGCCAGGTTTGTTTCGTACTTTCCCCTGATTCTTTACTGTTTCCTTTGGGTCGATACATAGTTTCATTACCAAACTCCTCTATTCTAATATATTTTTTATCATCAATTTCCTTTACAAAACAATCATATTCTGCATTCTGAAAAGAAAGATTTGAGCCGAAACGAACATACCATCCTACTGTTTTTCCCATTCCGCCAACCTGAATACCAAAAGGCGCTATTACGGAAGCGTGGTAGCCTGCAAAAAATTTCATTCTTTCTTTTGGTATGGTGGGGGCGACTCCGTTTTGCCTTGTCATCGTTATCGCCGGATTTCTTATTTCATCCAACCGCTGTTGCCAATATTCCGCCATTTCGTTATTTTTGCCTGTTCCAATGCCTTCCGTATAATAGATCACGAGCAACTGAATGCTTGTTGTATCCTGTAATTTTTTGGCTTGATCATCCAAACAGGTAAAACATCGCCTCATTGTGCTATTCATATCAGTACGCAATGAGATATTTTCCTGCCATATCTTTGTTAATTGCTTGATGCTATGCGGATCGCATACAGAGATAACTACTGCGTCATAATACATTATTGCCCATGAATAATTCATCTCTTTCATAGCCTCATCGCCTCTCCTTATATTATCGGCTCGATCTTGGGCTTTTGAAGCAAATGCTGTCAGTGACAATAACAAAATAATAACATAGCGTTTCATACCTATCATCTCCAAAAAAGATTTCAGATTACAAAGATACAAATTTAATTAAGAATTGAAACTTTACAATAGTGTTAAAAAATATATAATGTTTGGCTTTCCGAAGGGAAGCAATTTAAGATTCAGCATACTACTCCTTCCAGATAAAGCGTATCGTAACTCAAATCGGAATTATTTGACCATGTTACGCTACCTAAAAATATGGTTGCCGTATTGAACACGTCTTCGTCTCTTAACGCATGAAATACCTCGAAATCAAGGTATGGTTTCATATCAAAACGTCGTTGTTCGCCATTTGTAAACCAAATATTAAGGATATGTCCCTGTTCGGGTTGTACTTTGATAACTTTTGGATTCATTTTGATTTTATCTTAATGGTTCAATCGTAAAAACAGTTTTACCTTTTACAGCAAGTTCCCAATCTGCCAATAAGTTTTCATGGTGTATTTCAATCCATGCACGTACAAGTTTTATTTTTTTTTGAGGAAAATCTCCTGCTAATATATCTCCATCAGGAATCGAGAAAACTGCACTGTATCCCTGATAATCTGCATGAATATGAGGGATAGAATGTTGTTTGTTATCCATGTACATCATGGAAATGATAATTCCATAAAACATTGAAATGGTTGCCATAACTATTGCAGTTAAAATTTACGTACAAAGGTACAACTTTTTTTAATATGCAAAAAAATGATTTTGTTATTGAACAGACGGATTATACGGCATTGGATTACCGTTTTTATCATAAAGATCTGAAACGTTACCATCTAAATGGAATAAACGACTGCCATCCGGTAGCTCAGTCGAAGTCCGATATTTGAATGGAACGATTGTATTGCCATCTGCATCAATAGCGCCCAACTTGCCATTTTCTCTCAAGTTGGCAAGTTTTAAATCTCCAAGCATCAAACCCGGTATTATTTCATATTTTGCCAATCGCGCTTCTTTTTCAAGTTCATCCAAATCTGCAATCAACTTGTTTACAGCAGATATATCAATACCCGCT
>Ga0082212_10011328_pt1 | contig 11318 bp, 20 predicted proteins | sample TergutNt197P3_FD_71548 | JGI IMG/M metagenome (GOLD analysis project Ga0082212, IMG submission 71548) | Neocapritermes taracua P3 segment gut microbial communities from Petit-Saut dam, French Guiana - Nt197 P3 | ecosystem: Host-associated > Arthropoda: Insects > Digestive system > Gut ... | reverse complement strand
CATATCCTGCATGAACTCCTATGCTATATTCGCACCCCAAGTCAGCCGGATTATTGCTGTGAAAAATCCTTATTTCTTCTTCAATCGTTTTCATATCTTTTTGTTGTTTAGTTGTTTAAGTTTCTTAATATATTCTATATCCTCCGCATATCCGATGCGTTCGATAAATTGGTAATAGTCTTCGCCGTCTCTTATCCGCGACTGAATGTTTTTAATGTAGAAATCGACTGATTCTTTCCAGTGCGCGAACTTCCGACTTCTAAACTCACCTGATTCTCTTGTGCGCTGATTGTCTATAATGCCAAAGAGATTTTGATTATTTTTATATGCGTAAGAGGTCAGGTGTCCTGTTTCGAGGGTTATCTGTGCTAAGACAATTTCGCGGTGTTGCAGCGTCGGATGGTTCAGGATGTAGATGCGAATTGAATCTTCTTTGGATATTCCTAAATAATCACAATTTGTGACTGTTTCAACTATCTGTACATCCAAAGTGTTACTGTTTGTAACGATTTCGCTGTGCGGCTTATTTACTGCCGCTGTGACGTTATTTTCTGCTGACGGATAGATTGTGTCTCTTGCGAAGAAAGAGGAGCACAGGGCAATAAAAATAGTTGTAATGGGCTTTCTCATTGCTCGTATTTTTTAAGTACCCTATCTGCCATTTTACGCCATTCGGTTGCAATATAATCTGAGTAGTGATTCATTCTATGTCTCGATCTTCGCAAAAGTTCAACAAGTTCGGCTATTTCTTCGTCGCGACTATCGTATCCAATTATGTATGATTCGCGCGAAGCAAGATAAATGTACGTCCTTATTTCCGCTTGTATTTCTTCTGAAAAACTGCTAATCAACTCTGACGGTCTTAATGATTCAGCAAATGCAATTTTTCTTGAGTCTTCTTCAATTTCTTCTCGTGTCATATCTGTTTAATTTTTAATGTTCGTAAAAATAGCCCGTCAATTCGTACATCTTTTCTATTTGTCGTTTTGTTGGTCTATGCGTGTTTCTGATGATCCATTCAACATCACACCATCCTTGATACCTAATCCAATTCTTTTCTTCGAGGAAATAAACAGCATCTAACTTTGCCTTAAACATATATGTTCCTGTGTTATTAATTTCATACATAGTTTCTTCTGCATAATACTTTTTGCATAGTTCAAATCCATTTTCCATGTGTCTGCCTATTTGCGTCTCTACTACTTCTCCTTGTGGGCTTAGCCAATATCCAACGTCATTTGACATATCTGTTTAATTATGTAAGTGTTTAATCTTCATCTGATTCTGCTTCTTGTTTTAAAAATTTGCTAAATAATCCGTTATCAAATCGCTTTCCTCTAAATTTAATTTCACGCATAGTTATGTTGTTTGTTGGTTGTTGATAGCTTTAATAAAATCATTCTCATAATAGCACTCACCATCACAACTATCTATATTACCATACATACATAGACCGTCCTTATACCACTCACAACAAATCCTATTTGCCTCTATCGCTTTTTTAGCCATATACATAGCTCCATCAACGAACGCTGCATGCAGGCTATTCGTTTCTCTTTTTTTGTCGTTGGCGTAGTCGTGCGCCGCTTGTTCTAATGGTGTCATTTTGTTTGTTTATTATATTTATAAATCAATTTTAAAGTAATCTTCAAGAAACGCCTTGCAGTCTGCTTTTCCAAAAATACCTGACTTTGCGATGCGAAAACTTTCATAAGAATCGAAAAACACATTATGCACGAACAGGTCATAAATGCTTTCAAATTTTTCGCAACTCCGCGCTTTTTTTATGCGCGGTTTATCCCACCATTTTTTGCCTGATTTGATGTATTGCTTTACGAAATTCGGATAACGTTTAAAGTCCGACTTTCCTTTGTCGCTTTGCAATGGGCACGTAAGGCATCCAAGACGTTTTTTTACGTTGAAATTTCCGTTTTCGTCATAATAGAGTTTATGACATTGAATTTTTTGCATTGCAATGAAATCTACAATATCGTTGTCTGTCCAATTCAGGATTGGCAAAAAAATGTTGACGTGATTACGTTTGTTACCACCATACATTCTGCACACAATAGGTTCTCTGTATAATTTTGCGCGACTTGTGCTTTCGCAGCGTCTGATGCCTTGTATTGAATTGTCAAGTATTTTATATTCTTTCAATTCATCACAACAAAATCTACAACGCCGTGTTGGAAATCCCCTGTCTTCTATCAGCTCAAAAAATGTTTTCTTTGGCTCTTGGATTTCAACGCCGTGCTGTCTGCAAAAAGCAATAGTTCCGGGAGGGTCGAGAGTTGTTTTTTTGTAAATTGCCCTAAATGGTATGTCTGCCATTTTTGCCAACTCCAATATAACACTGCTGTCTTTACCTCCAGAAAAGCACAATTCTATTTCAGTCGCTTTAATTGATTGAAGCAGACGGATCGATTGTTTTATCTTTTTTTGCAGGTCGTCAGTCATTTTTTTATGTTCTTAAATACTTGTTCACTTCGTCAATAAACTGTTCCAAACTGCGGCATACAACGTACTTGTATCCGTTGCGGGTGGCGTTCTTTTCAAATTCTTTTTGTGCGGGTGATTGCTTGCCTTTTTCTACTTTCATTTCGATCCAAAGTCCACAATACCCATTTGATGGTTTTGCTATCAATAAATCGCTTGCACCCGCCAAAACTCCTTCCGCCTTGAGAATACCAGCCTCAATCTTGTTTCGATAGCCTCCATTTGGGAGTGACATGATTAGCACATCGGGAAATTGGTACTTAAACCAAGCAACACAAGCCCTCTGCACACGACTTTCTTCATTATTTCTCATATTGCTTTTTAATTTGATATTCACACTTCCCGTTTTTTGGCTTAAACTCCGTATAGGATTGATAGACTCCGTCGCCTTTCTCTTTGCGGCGGCATGGCAGGTTGCAGTATGTATTTGTACAGCGGGATATGTCTGTGTTTAGCGGTTGCATTTTAGTCGTCTTTTGCGAGTTGTTCGAGGAGGGCATCGGCGGCCTTTACTGCTCTATTGGCAAGAATATTTAATTCTCTGTCTGTTCCGCTCCACGCGATATTAACACATAAACTTTGCATTGCCATTACTGCGATGTATTCGCGTTTGGACATTTCTAAAGCGAGTTCAATCTCTTTTTGTAATTCTTTTGTCTTTTCCATAATTCGTTATTTTGTTAATATTTTAAAATTTCCGTAAATACCCATAGGTTTTATTTTTTCTGTCAAATCAAATGCGTTGCACAGGCTGCTTCCGTACAGGCGTTTGCATTGCTGCGCGAGCGAACAGGTTTTGCATGCGGATTCGTTTCTATCACAACTTGAATAGTTGTGAATTATACCGTCAATTTTGATTTTAAGATCTCGCATTGCTTTGTATTTTAATATTTTCAAATAGATTTTCACGCATTTGCATTTGATCCTGCATTTTTAAATACACCCTCTTCATATCATGCTGTATTAAGCACTTTGAACATTTTGCGTATGTTGGCTTTCCGCAGTAAAATTCGCAGTGATAACATCTATTGAGTAGCGTAATCGCTTGTGTACTCGTCGCTACGCTATCAATCATGTTTTTTTTCAGCATACAAAGGCTATCAGAACGGCCTGTTTGATTCAATTCTTTCATCGCTATTAATGTCTATCGCTTTTAAAAAATGATTGTCCTGCACGTCGTAAAAGTGCGTCGTGGTGCTGTTAAACCCGCATAGAAACTGCATCATGCCGATATTTCTGCCCTTCACCACATCGAAAAGCGCGCTTCCTTTCGTTTCGTGACCTTTAAAATTCTTGTATTCAAGCGACTTCGTTTCAGGTCGATAGACAAGTATAACCACATCCGCAGCTTCTGCTATCTGTCCGCTGTCGCGCAGTCGGCTAATCGTCGGATCAGGACTTGAATTGTCTCTGTTAAGTTGCGATATTGCTATTATCCAAATGTCGAGGTCTTTTGCGAGGTTTTTTAATCGTCTGGCAACGTCTCCCATCTGCTGTTCCTTGTTTGCTCCTTTCATGTTGACGTTGAGTATCTGCATGTAATCTACTATCGCTCCGTCTATGTCGTGCTTCGTTTTAAGCGTTCGGATAGAGGAAATGATAGTGTCGATATTGCTTGTACTCCTGTCATCAAAGAACATTTTTTTATCGTAAAGACTTGTTATATTTCTGTCTATCACTTCAAATTGTTCTCTCAAAAGACGTGAATACATGATTTGGTTGGCGGGGATACCCGTTTGAATTGACATCATTCGTGCCGCTATTTGCTCTTTCTTCATTTCAAGAGAATAAAAGGCAATAGCATTGCCGCTCTTTGTCGCATTGAGTGCTATCGAAACTGCAAGACTTGTTTTGCCGTGGCTTGTTTCTCCTGCAATGATAATCAAATCGGATTTCTGCAAACCTCCGCTACGTTCATCGAAACGGCTAAAACCTGTTTCAGAGCCTGTTAATTTTCTTGAATCGGATGCGTTGATTGTCATTTGATCCCTTACTCCGTTTATGGCGTCCATCAGCGTAGAGAATGATGCGTTTTGGTCGGATGCTATTTTTTTAATGCCAGATTCTGCATCTTTCAGTACTTCTGCGAAATCAATTGCCTTATTAAGCGTTTGTGCTTCAATTTCTTTGCATAACGAATACAATTCTCTGCGCTTTTGATACTCAACAAGTATTTCGGCGTAACGCCTGATGTCGTGATAGCCCCATCTTTCCGATATTTCTGTTATTTTGTCAATATCGAAAGACAAGTTAAGCCGTTGCATCTCATCGACAATCTGCATTAAATCAGGTTTATCGCCTCGCTTATCAATTGATTCAATAGCCCTGTAAATATCCGCATGAGCAGGCAGAAAGAAAGCCTGCGTGGTAAGTATATCTCTGACAGAATCGACCATTTGCAGCTGAATAATAGTGCCGAGCAAATGCTCTTCCATTAGCGTGTCGTTTGGGATAAGTTCAGTTTTTGATGCTTCTTTATTTGTTATCATAATTCCCTGAAAGTATTTTTTCAAAATTAGTTGGCCTTATAATCCAGTCAAATGTTGCAGTAAAGTTTTTACCCGACTGTCCTTTCATAAAATCGCTTTTTATAGACTTTTCAATCACGACAAAAAAGTTCTCTTTCCCATGTTCTCGAATACGCGCTTTCATCATCGTTTTTCTTTTTTCGCCAAGTGGGTATTGCAAGATGCCAAATACGCCTGCGGTTATCCGATTAAACCATTCGATGAATTTTTTATAATCGATAATTTCATGATTTTTTGGATTGTCTGGCGGTATATCGCCTGACAAAGCATCTTCGCAAGAAGATGCTGTATTAAAATCATTTTCATTTTCATTTTCATTTTCATTTTCGGGTTTTGTTAGGTTATTAGGTTTTTTAGGTTTTGAATTAGGTTTTTTAGGTTTTTCTATTTCGCTACTTTTTGGCCTTCCGCCTAACCTTCCATTCTCACGGCTCGTTTCACATCTCCTATCATAATTCTCTTGAAATTTGATGCAATCCAATACCATAATATTGAAATAAGCTTTTACTTCTACGTCTGACAACGTGACAGAAATATCTCCTTCGGCTATGTCAGTACAATTGTAATGATACAATGCCTTAATCAACATTCCTGCCTGCTTGTCTGAAATATTGTTAAAAATATTAATCCAACTGGTCTTCAACAAAAATGATTCTTTTATCATTTTCTATAAATTTATTTACTTTTTTTAAAAAACACACTCAATATCCTCTTATATTCATATCCCAACGCCCTGCATTTCAGGACGTACAGCATGAAATATTTTAGCTTGCAACGTGGCAGGTATTTGTCTGCTGCGGTTAGTAGCTTTCGTTCTATTGCTTTCATATAAATTATATTTTTTTAGCCATCGCCATCGCCATCGCCATAGCCATCGCCATCGCCATCGCCATCGCCATAGCCATAGCCATCGCCATAGCCATCGCCATCGCCATCGCCATAGCCATAGCCATCGCCATAGCCATCGCCATCGCCATAGCCATAGCCATCGCCATAGCCAGAGCCATCGCCATCGCCATAGCCATAGCCATCGCCATAGCCAGAGCCATAGCCAGAGCCATAGCCAGAGCCATAGCCATAGCCAGAGCCAGAGCCAGAGCCAGAGCCAGAGCCATCGCCATAGCCAGAGCCAGAGCCATTTAATGCTTCCATATTGCTACTTTTTGAAGATTTATAAATGCTTTTTCTGATAATTCCAATGTTTCAATGACATTGACGATTTCATTTCTTGGAACCGTTACTGAAAATTTGCAATTTTCTGGCTTTGAAACGCCATCGACTGCCATTTGAGATAATGATGCAGCCCCGTCCCAATACCACACACGGCGCGAATCAATAAGAGTTACTACTTTTCCGGCCTGCGTAAATTCTTCTTTTTCGAGATAACCGAAGTGTACGCCTGCTGCGTAACTGCGTATCAATACTGCTTTCATTCCGTCTGTATTTACGGCTGTCTGTTCTGATTTTGGCACATATACAGTGCCGTTAATTGTAATTTCATTCATTTTTTATAATTTAATTTGTTGTAAAATCTACATTTCAATTATGGCAAGATCAGGGGCTATTTCGACGATTTTTGCAAGTTGTTCGTCGATTACGGTGTCGCGGATTTCTTCCATTATTTGCTTCGCTCCCGGAGAAAGCAGTACGAAAGAAACAGAGCGACCGTCTATATTTACGAATGTTTCGACCTCAATCTCTTCCGGCGGCATTCCTTTAAATATTGGCATTGATAAAGTAAATTTTTCGGGCAGATTTGAATTGACGACCTGCACATAATTGTCTGTCCTATCGCCGCTTTCCTTTACGCTTTGCTCAACTTTTTTATTTACGGTTGCGGTAAAATTCATCAGATCGGACACTAATTTCATGTTGATTTTTTTGTCCTTGAAAAATGCGCGGTTCATCTTGAAAAACATGCCTAATTCGGTTGGCGTCCAAATTTTGCCTCTGTTTATTCCAAATTCAACAAAAGAGGGATGATAATCAAGTTTTCCGCTTATTTCGCCACGTTCATATTCATCATGTTCATTGATAATAAGTTCGAGGAAGATGAATTCGCGGATGACATTCAGGTATGAGCGTTCCTGTGTGAACTGTCCTGTATTTACACGTTTTTTTAAATATTCAAACGGTACGCCTATTGTGCCGGTTATATGCGGACATATAGGAGGTTTTGGGTCGAGTAATTTTACAGCCTCTCCTTCTCTGATAATTACTTCCGAAGCTCCTTCGGTTAGTGTGATGTTAATTTTTTCTTTTTCCATTTTTGTTGAAAATTAAAGTTTTAATAATTAGTCGTTTGTTCCTGTTTTTTGCATGGAAACGAATAGCGTAGGCTGCAATTCGTCTGCGGTGGAAGGGCGAAGTTCAATTAAATCGCCTTCGGCGTTGTAATAGCCTGTTTGCTTTTCTTCTCTGTCTATGAACATGTAGCACAGTTCGCTGACATATTCTGCTTTCTGGCGGATGTTTGATACCATTTCGCGTCGCTCTTTTGTGAGAGGATCGAGCGCTGCCTTGAAGTATGCGGAGGCTTCTTTCTTTTCTCCCTCTACCTGTTCGATTTTAATTGACAGGTCGGCGAGTGATTCCTTGTGTCCCTGTAACTGTTCGGGCGAGAATTGCTTCATATAGCCCTTGTTTTCTACTTTGTCGCAGTTGTCCTTTAAAAAGGATTCCCGCTGTGCCAGGCTGGCGATGTCTTTTCCTAAATGCTTTTCCATTTTTTTTAATTTTATAAGTTATAAAAAGTATTAATCCTCTACTTCTTCAAATTGAAACCTGACGGTGTTGTCGTAGTTTTCCTTAAGTTTTCCCCTGTACTCTTCGAGTTTATCACTATTCTCCACATATTTGTTTTTTTGGATGTTTTGTGGTTTTGCCGCTTTCGCCGATGATGTCGATTTTTAAAATTTTTAATCTCATTTTTTTTGTATTTATTTGGTTTTTAATATATTTTCTGTTTGTTCGATTGCTTTGAATATTTGATAAACTACCTGAACTACAACTGCGTTGCCGTAGGCTTTGATGCTTTCGCGTCGCAGTCGAGAAAAGGTGATTCCGTCCAATTGTGCGGAAATCTCATCATCTCCGCCACAAACCGGTGGGACAGTCGGGAAGTCATCCCAATTTTGTATGCTATACTTTCTACAAAGTCGTCCAGATTCCCGTTTGCCGTTTCCGGTGTTCTGTTGCGTGAGCCTCCTTTGAAGTCTGATGCTTGCGGCGTCGGAAGTAGAATTTTTGAATATTCCTGGCGTTGTGAGCTGTGATATTTCGCCTGTATGAAATCCTGAAATGTTACCATCGAAGACGTCGGCGTCTGGAGCGTCTTTAGATTCACAAATTCCATCTTTCCGTTTCCGTTGCAGACTTTCAGTCCCTGTGTCTGCACGGTTGGCAATAAACCAGATTCTGTCCCTGCGGTGCGGCGCATTGACGGCACAAGCCGGAATAATAACCGGTTGTACTTCGTACCCGATAGCTTCCAAGTCAGCACACACGCGCTCGAAAACCATTCCACGTTCCTGACTAAGCAGGCCGAGAACGTTTTCTGCCACAACGTATTCCGGGAGAATCTCCCGTATAACTCTAAGCATTTCAGGCCAGAGATAGCGGTCGTCTGCCGTTCCTTTTCTTTTTCCGGATAGGGAATAAGGTTGGCAGGGGAAGCCGCCGGTAACGATAATATCGTCACTTCTCCAGCTGCTTCCGTATCTTCTTGAAAGTTCATCGTTAATTGTTGCATAGTTTAATGTTTTAATGTCTGTATGATGATATGCGTCTGGTAAATGGTATTGCAGTACTTTGTTGCAAAATTTGTCAATTTCGCATGTAAGGACAGTTTTCCATCCCATCCTTTCGGATGCGATGCTAAATCCTCCAATTCCTGTAAATAAGTCGATGTGTAGCATATTTAACTTGCAAATAAATTGGGTTGTTTTGCTTGAAATGCTGCGTTTTTGCAGTTTTTGACGGCTACGTTGAAGTAGTTGTCTTTGAGTTCGCGTCCTATTGCTTTTCGTACATTGTTTATCATAACAGCATTTAAAATAATTTAGGATTAACGTTGCTAATGCGATTAACGCTCGCACTATAATATTCTTCGTCTATCTCGAATCCGATGTAATTGCGACATTTGTTTACGCAGGCAACGGCAGTTGAGCCGCTTCCGCTAAACGGGTCTAATATCAAATCACCATCTTTGCTTACTAACTGCAAAATACGTTCTAATAACCTTATCGGCTTCTGCGTAGGGTGAATCCTTTTGTATCTGTCGTGGCAGCAATCAATAATGCTTTTTTCTCTTGCACCTTTAGATATGCAAGAAAGCACTGAGGCCGGAATATTAAATAAGCCTGTGCTATTACGTGATATGGTACAACCTGATGTTTTATCGTTTCTTCGTTTTAAAACAGGTTTTATCCGTTCAGTTAAAAAATAATTCAAAGCGTCTAATTCTTTCGTGTTATTTAAAGCGGATTTTATTCTTTTAATATCACCAATTATTGAATCAATATTATATTGTTTTACCTCTAAATAAGGTACTGTTACATTTTTATTCAAGTGTCCACAAAATGTGTGTATTGAAATTGATTCGTGAAATCGCTGTATCGGTAAAACGGGAGATGAATTGTATATTTTGTTCCAAATAATTTCTTCTTTAAATATAAATCCCAAATCAGCCAAAATTGTATTCCACCGATAAAATGATGTGCCTCTTCCAAAAAGAACGATAAAACCGTCTTTTTTAAGTACTCGCTTTGAATTTTCAAATAGCGTCTGTTCGTCGAAAGGCCTGTCTAACTTTTGGTTTTTCAAATATAGGTACGGAGGATCTGTAAGTATGACGTTTACAGATTCATCGGGTATGTCCATTATAAGTTCGATGCAATCGCCGTTGTATATTCTATTTATCTCCATTTTATTAAATAAATCTTTCGTAGTAATCGCAGAAATCTTGAAAATTCTTATCCTCTGGATTTGGCAAGGTGATGCCAAGCTCCTGACCTGTATATGCAATAACCTTTTCCATAAACTCGCCGAATTGGTCTGTATTCAACTTTGATGTGCCATAGATAACGTCCTTTTCTGTGCCGTTTATCACTGCTTTGCGTCGTAAGAACTTCGTGCACATAAAGTCGTGTGCGTCATTGCGGTCAGTTCCTGTCTCTTTTTCGATGCAGGTCATGCATAGCCAAAACCATTTGTTTTGATTTAATGACCTGTGTTTCACTTCCTTTTTAACTGTCAAGTTGTAGTTTCCGTTTGCAAGTGTGTTTAGCGCCGATTGTAGGCGTTCGTAAAGATGTCCACCGTACAGAACTTGGCCGTTTTTCTTGCTGAATTTAATTGTCTTTGACATTAAATTTTATTTTAATTAAATTAATGATCGCATTGTATTGACAGGCGTATTGATTATCTCCATGTGTTTTCTTCACCTGTTGTTCAAACTCATCAATCGTTCCTGAAAAGCATCCGCAACTTACCTTTATTTTATCGTTTCCCTCACGAAATACGGTTGTTGTTCTTCCTGAACTTCCAAATGATTGAAAACAGCAATAATCACAATTGCATGACACCCGCGCATCGCCGTACACCTGCGCATTGCCGTACACCCACGCATTGCCGGACACCCGCGCATTGTCGTACACCTGCGCATTGTCGTACACCCGCGCATTGCCGGACACCCGCGCATTGTCGTACACCTGCGCATTGTCGTACACCCGCGCATTGTCGTACACCCGCGCATTGTCGTACACCCGCGCATTGCCGTACACCCGCGCATTGCCGTACACCTGCGCATCGCCGTACACCCACGCATTGCCGGACAAATTTTCGGTCGTCTCAACAAACCCCCCAAGTGTTCCGATTTCTATTTCACGTATTTTTTTTGTGCAGCGAATACGGAATACCTTAATTCCTAATATATTTACCTTGAATTCTGCTGTTAATTCAAAATGTTTTTTCTGTGTCATAATTATAATAATATTTTGATTTTAAAAAGGTAAATCGTCTATACCTATCGGCGGTAATTCGTCAATCTGCTGCGGCGTTACAGGCGTAGCTGTCTTTGCTTCGTAGAGTTTACCGCTGCCGACATAGATAGTTGGCGTGTTGGCTTCGCGCTCCTCTTTGCTCTCGGAAACAGCAACAAAATGAGTGTTGCCGAGTTTGTCAGGGCTTTTGCGCTCGACAACTTTAAGATTAATATACTTTAATCCGTCGCTGCCTGCGCGGATTCGTTCTTTTGGTAGTTTGCTTAAACAGATTGATAAATTTAGTATAGCC
>Ga0082212_10011327_pt1 | contig 11318 bp, 8 predicted proteins | sample TergutNt197P3_FD_71548 | JGI IMG/M metagenome (GOLD analysis project Ga0082212, IMG submission 71548) | Neocapritermes taracua P3 segment gut microbial communities from Petit-Saut dam, French Guiana - Nt197 P3 | ecosystem: Host-associated > Arthropoda: Insects > Digestive system > Gut ... | reverse complement strand
CCCAACATGTTTCGGTCCACATTGTGACCATCATCAGGGGTCTTGCATACTTTTCCTATGTACAGTTACTACTATTGGCAGGTATGTGATGTCACCTCCATCGGTTATGTGGCAGTATACTGTGGTTCCGAGGACGCGCCTGCTGCAGTGGATGTTTCCGTGTGAAACGCAGACGTATTTACTGCACACATACAGCAAAAATTTAACGTTTTGTTAGTAATTTAACCTCCATACTTATTGGGAATACCTGTGATCTACACCGTCAGTCACATTTTTAACCCGAAAAAAGTTGTGGATTTTTCGTTTAATTTCGAATTATTCGATTGTTTTCATTCGATTATGCCCACCGGAATCACTTTTCAAGAAGCGAGTTTCCGTTCGCATATGCTGCCATCTAATGGCCCACGCGCTTTTGTGAGTAGGATTTTCAGTCAGTGTTTCTAACGATTGAAATTTGGACGCCGCAGCGAAAGAAAAATTGTAGACGACATCTTTCGTACATAAAACGTTAGTGATAAGTTAGAAGTATTGAAGAAAACTATAGAATGACTCTAAATCCAGCGTATGAAGCCATCGGAAAAGGCTTTGTTCAGCAGTACTATGCAATCTTCGACGACCCTGCCCAACGACCAAATTTAATAAACATGTATAATGTAAGTGAAGAAACAACGTACTGGTAAAATGCACGAGCAGTACTAACAGTTACTGTTTTAAATTTTGATTCGCATACTTGCAATGAACTCGATTCTAGAGTGAACGTATTCCAACCATAACCAAAAAAGTGTGTCAGGAAGGAACATGCGATGTACGTAGTTCCTCAGCCCTTCAAACGTGAAAGTCATTAGCATCCTTAAAAATTATTAATATTTTTTTCTATCTTGTAAGATTAATTTTATCAAAGTCGCATGAAAGATGCGTGCATTGACAGTAGTAGGATATTGGGTCCTATAATACTTGTAATATTTTGAAGACCATATTGTCTTATTTAATATAACTCGGGGAGGTGTGTTCTGTCAAGACTCGTAACACAGTAAAATTATTATGACGGTAGTATAAGCCGATGTTTTTTATTATTTTTCATATCGCAATATTGGGTTTCGGGCTGCGGCAGTATCGTCCAGTCTTCCAACCGGAGTGTTGTGGGGCGATTCTTTCACGAGTTCGCTTTGAGTTCTCGCTTCACGGACTATTTCCGCCAGAGCTGCAGCAAAAGCTTCCAGGGTTTCCTTGCTTTCCGTTTCGGTCGGCTCTGCCATAAAAGCTTCTTTTACAATAAGCGGAAAATAAACAGTAGGAGGATGAAACCCATAGTCGATAAGCCGCTTGGCAATGTCGATGGTGTGAATTCCGTTTCCTAAATCGGGAGAGGCGCTGAACTCATGCATGCAGGGACGATCCGCTCCATAGGGAGTTGGAAAATGGTCCTTTATCAATAAGCGCAGATAATTGGCATTGAGTACCGCATATTCCGAAGCCCGTTTCAGTCCTGATGCTCCCAGCGTTCTGATATACGCATAAGCACGTACCAGTACGGCAAAATTTCCGTTAAAGACTTTCAGCCGGCCTATAGACCGGGAAGGTATTTCGAAGCGGTATGAGTTTCCGCTCTGTGCCGCCACCGGGCCGGGCAGAAAATCTGCCAGGGTCTTGCCTGCCACTACGGCGCCTGCTCCGGGTCCGCCGCCGCCGTGGGGGGTGGAAAATGTTTTATGCAGATTAAGGTGCATCACGTCAAAACCCAGCTCGCCCGGTTTGACCATTCCCATAAGGGCATTCATGTTGGCGCCGTCACCGTAAACCAGTCCGCCTGCATCGTGAATAATTTTTATTATGTCGACAATGTTTTTTTCGAACAAACCGGTGGTACCGGGAAGGGTGATCATCATGCCTGCCAGTGTTTCTGCATCTTTAGCCGCTTCTTTCAATGCCGCCATATCTACTGCGCCGTTTTTATCCGAAGGGAGTGCATGGGCGGTAAAGCCTGCCATACTGCAGGTGGCAGGATTGGTTCCGTGCGCTGAGTCGGGAACAAGAATTCTTGTGCGGCGTAACGTTCCCGGCGCTATACTTCCATCCTTGTTTTTTGCCGTGCTTTCGTGTTTGGCGCGTATCATTAAAAGCCCGGCCAATTCCCCCTGGGCGCCGGCAGCGCATTGGAGGGAACAGCCTTTAAAACCGGTTATTTCCTGCAGACTTTTCTGAAGGGCGAACAGCAATTCCAGACTGCCCTGGTTACAAAGATCGGGACTTAGCGGATGGGACAGCCGGAAACCGGGCTCTGCGGCAGCAGCTTCGTTCATTTTAGGGTTGTACTTCATTGTGCAGGAACCCAGTGGATAGAATTGACTGTCGACAGAAAAATTCTTGTGCGAAAGCCGGGTAAAGTGACGCACAACCGAAGCTTCGTCCAATTCGGGAAGATCCAATTCATCCCTGAGCATATCCTTGGGCAACGGTGTTTCTTCCACATCAAGATTTGGTACTATTGTTCCCCTGCGTCCGCTGACGCTTTCTTCAAAGAGCAGGGGTGTTTCCTGTAAAAATGAATTTGTCATAGTTCCCCCAATACAGTTACCAAATTGTCGATACTTGCCCTGGAATTATTTTCTGTTACGCAAACCAATAGTTCGCCGTTCCGTTCAGGAAAGTAGCGGGACAGGGGAAGGCCGCCTGTTATGCCCTTGTCGCAGAGCGTCTGACATGTCGCTTCCGCTGTTTTACCGGCAGGGAGTTTTACAACAAATTCCTTAAAAAAAATACCTGCCTGTCCATCAGCAGAAACCGGCTCCGCTTCGGCGGATATGGTAAAGCCCGGAAGAGCTGCAATTTTAGCCGCCGCATAGTGGGAACGGTGCCAGCACAATCCTGCAACTTGTTTTAAGCCTTGCTTTCCCATAAGAGAAAGATATATACAGGAACGAAGCATGGAATGGCCCTGGTTAGAACAGATGTTGGATACGGCCCGTTCCCTGCGTATATGCTGTTCCCGTGCAGAAAGGGTGAGTACAAAACCCCGTCTTCCCTGACTGTCTTTAGTTTCTCCGACGATACGTCCGGGAATCTTTCGCATAAGTTCTTTGGTTACTGCCATAATTCCCAGGAGCGGCCCGCCTGAGTTCATGTCGTTTCCCAGGCTTTGGCCTTCTGCGGTAACAATATCTGCTCCGTATTCGCCGGGACTTTTAAAAAGCCCCAGCATGATCGGATCGGCATGAACGATAAACATGCCCTCTGCGGCATGAACGGCATCGGCAACACCGGCCAAATTGGGAATGGCTCCAAAAAAGTCAGGGTAGGCTGCAACAAGGCAGGCAATCCCGTTATCAGGAGCATTTTTTGATACACCGGCGGCAGCTGTTCCTGGATCGCCGGAGTAGTATTCAAAGGCCGGTTTGTACGAAGCAAGATATGTGGCCAGTACTTCCTTGTATTCCGGGTGGAGGGATGCAGGAATCAGAATACGTTGGTTTTCCACTCCGGGTTTTTGTTTAAGCGCGATGATCACCGCTTCTGCAAGTGCGGTTGCCCCGTCATAATGGCCGGCGTTTACTACGTCCATTCCAAGAAGGGAAGCAATCATCGTTTGGTATTCAAAGATCGCCTGCAGGGTTCCCTGACTTGCCTCACTTTGATAGGGTGTATAGGCGGTTAGAAATTCTCCGCGTGAAGCCAGAGCGCTTACTGCTGAAGGAATAAAGTGATTGTAACATCCTGCGCCGAGAAACCAGTTTTTATTTCCTGCATGGACATTGCGCTCTGCAAGTTGTGAAATTTCTGTAAGCACTTCGCTTTCGCTTAAACCTTCTTCCAATTGTAGTGGAGGAAAACGAAAGTCTTTGGGTATTTCACAAAATAATTCTTCTATGGAAGAAAGTCCCAATGCGCGGAGCATTTCGTCTTTTTGAGTTTCGGTTACCGGTATGTAGGGCACTTATTCCTCCGTTGCGGCAATTTTTTCGTAATCCTCAGCGCTGAGCAGGGCGTCAAATTCCGCCGGGTTTTCCGGTTCAACTTTTATAAACCAGCCCGTGTCGTAGCAGTCCTTGTTAACTGTTTCCGGGGCAACGGCAAGGGTCTCATTTACCGTATTGATTTTGCCTGATACGGGAAGGTACAGATCGCTGGCGGCCTTAACCGATTCCACTGCTCCAAACACGGCTCCTGCTTTGAACTGTGATCCGGATTTGGGAAGATCAACAAATACAATATCCCCCAGGCTTGTCTGAGCATGATCGGTAATTCCTACGACAATTACATCTCCTTCTTTCCGCGCCCATTCGTGGGTTTTTGCATAACGGGCATTATCATCCAACTTCATCGTCTTCCTCCAGGCTTTTTCAAAACTAACAGCGTTTTGATTTTAGTTTTTTCTTCTATATACAGGAACGTACAGCGGCCGTTTGATTACCACCGCTTCTTTCGGCGCTCCCCGTATTTCCACTGCAAGCTGAGTGTCTGTGGCTGAATATTCCAGGGGCACAAATGCATTGGCCGAGTAGGTTCCCGTAGTCGGGCAGAACATTCCTGCTACCACCTTTCCGATGTGTTCATCTTTTTTATTCAACACAGTATAGCCTTCCCGCGGGACACCGCCTGTTACATTTAAGGTTACAAGTTTGCGCTTGAGTCCGGCAGCTTTTTGCGCAATCAGCGCTTCCTTTCCGATAAAGTCCTTGTTAAAATCACAAGCCCAGGAAAGGAGTGCTTCCGGCGGGCTAATCTCCGCGCTTATCTCGTGGCCATGCAGGGGCATTCCCGCTTCAAAGCGTAGGGAGTCACGGGCAGCAAGGCCGATAGCGCCGGCTTCAATGTTTGCGTTGTTCGCTTCTGCCAAAATCGTTTCCCAAAGCAATAAAACTTTTTCTGCGTTACAGTACAGCTCCGCACCGTCTTCTCCGGTATAACCGGTGCGGCCGGCAAGAACCGGAATCCTCGCAAAGCTCAACCGGGCCATGTACGATCTGGCTATTGCAGAAACACTGGAGCTTTTCGGCGCGCCGTCCGGTAATCCGTCATTGGATTCTGTCTGTGTTGCAATACGATCGAGCAGTTCTACAGCCGCCGGTCCCTGAACGGCTATCATACAGGTTTCTTCCGAGAGGTCTTTTAAAATAATTTGGGAAGGAAGCCGTGGAGTAATCCAGGCAAGATCGGTTTCCCTGTTTCCCGCATTAACTACGATAAACCAGGGGTCGATATATTCCTTACTGTCTCCCAGGCGGTAGATAAAAAGATCGTCAATCACTCCGCCGGTTTCGTTAAGAAGCAATGCGTAGCGGGCTTCTCCGGCTTTCATATCGAGTATTGCTGATGAAACAATTGCCGACAAAGCATTTCCCGCACCCTCTCCGTATAATAAAAAACGTCCCATGTGGCTGGTGTCAAAAAATCCTGCAGAACGCCTGCAAAGTCTGTGTTCTTCTACCGCAGAGTTGTATTGTATCGGCATTTCGAAACCGGCAAACGGCGCCAGCCGGGCGCCTGCCGCTTTATGCCAGGGGTGGAGCAGGGTGGTTTTCATGGGGGCACTATAGCACAAAACAGCGGCTTAGCCAATGGAAATTCGGCTGTAAATTACTTTACCTACACGATCGATATGAGCTTTTAATTCAAGATTGGAAAGATTATTATAAATTGATACATCAACCAAATACGGCATATCCGAATCGTCAAAATCCCCCGTTATATGCAGAAGATCATCAAAGCTAAAGGTATCTGTTGTTTTTAATGAAATATCTATGTCAGAACCGTTTCGGTAATTTCCTTTTGCCCGGCTGCCATACAGAATACCGTGGCTGATACCGGGGTATTTTTGAAAGATTGCATAAAGTGTTTTTAGTGTTCTGTCGGATAATCCGTAGTTCATTGTTTTTCCAGGCTATTCATTTTTTCCATAAAAACCTTCAGTTGCGGATAAAAGACAAGGGTGATTTTTTCAAAAAGGTTTTCTGCTGTTGTCTCATCATACGAATGGGAAGAAAGATTGCGGCTTTCTATTATATCCATCCATACCTGTCCATTTTCAATAAGATCTTTGCTGAATGCTTGCCGGACAGCACCCTTGCTGCCAATAATGCCGGTTATTCCCTGTTCCTCAAGAAAATCTTTCATTAAATTCCAGGCCAGTTCAAAGGTAAACTCAAAGCCCTGGATCGTTCCCTGTTTTTCCAGATTGGTTAGTTTTCTGTTTTTTGCAAGTTCAACTGCACTTTCCAGGGTAACAAGAGCTTTTTCATAATTGTGAAGCTGCTGTTTCCAGCGAATATCAGGGTTATTTTTCATATGCAGGGGTACTATAGCACAAAACAGCGTCTGAGCCAATGGAAATGAAATCTGGTGTTCATCCTGGACAGTATTGCGTTTTACACATAATTAGTTATGACTAACGAGAGGCGGAGGTTTTATTGAGGATATTAATGATGATTCCTCTATCCTCTTTTTGGATGTGTAAGGGAACAAGTTATAAAAAAAGCCAATGGAGAATCCGGTAATGCCTAACGAAACAGCAAAGAGACCGGCCATCAAAATGAACATGCCTCTCCCCCATTCAGGATATAGTGATGCTAAAAGGAAATTAGGCCCGAAAATAATCCTGCCAATGGCGACGAAAACTACTCCACCAATCACACTACCGATCAGACCTTCCAAGACATTCAACCGTATGTCAATTGCACTGCCAATGGCACAAATGGTTCCGAAGATGGCCCCATAAAAACTGCACACGAAAATGCCTTCGCCTATAATTCCAAGCATAGTTGGCCCGAAGAATAACCCACCTATACTTCCGAGAATAACGCTGCCAATAACCCATCCAATATGTGGATCATTATCCAACCTATTGGTGATGCCCCCGATGATACCCGCGATGATGCCAAAGGTAATGGCACCAACAAGCATGAGCCCGAAACAGTCTCTACTAACGGCATCATAGTCGGCCCAAATGGCGCCACCAACGATCGAGCCGGTGATTCCGATAATAGCTGAGATAGTAGCACAAACAAGAGCGATAAAAATAACCACACCAATGATCCAGATAATGGGTACACGAGCAGCTAAGTTTGCCAACCTCTTTGTGGTTTTCTTATCCCATTCTTCATCTGTATAATCTGCGGGAGTTGATCTACCAGATAAGTTACTGAATTGGCGGTCAACAAAATCGCCTTCATCTACATCGCCGCTTGCCCATGTATGTTTCCCTTTGCCGTGTTGTTTGCCGTCAGACCAATCTCCTTCGTACATAGCGCCGCTTGCCCATGTATATTTCCCTTTGCCGTGTTGTTTGTCGCCAATCCAATCGCCTTCGTATACATCGCCATCAGACCATGTACATTTCCCTCTCCCGTGCCTCTGCCCATTTTCAATGTCGCCTGTATATGTCCAGCCAAACCCCTTATCCTTGCCTGATAGAGTACCGGTGTATTTAGCAGGCGGCTTTGCGATCTTTGCCGATGAATCTGTTTCTCGCTTCCTTGACTCCTCGGATTGTTTAAGCAACGCGGCTTCCTGTTTTTTTGCTTTCTCAATCTGCTCCAACAGTGCGGCATTTTTTTTCTCTGCTTCCTCTAACTGTGCCCGTAACGCAGCTTCCTTTTTTTTTGCTTCCCATTGTACGCGGTGTGGCTTTACCACCGTTTCAAGCGAATCGTTTAGGTCTTCAGGGTTTAGCCATGTTCTATTGATTCCAATCCCGTCCGTAAATTCGCAAGCTGAGCATACAGTTGCGCCATTGGCACATTCTGTTTTACATACTGGACACATTTCTTTCATTTGATATATCTCCTGCAACAGACTCATATTCTGACGGAATATCCTGTCCGGTTAACGTTTTTCGGGCTTCTTCGGGGATATTGGCTATGCTGCCATATTCTGCCATAAGACGCTTGCGTTGCGTTGTTTTGCATTCATTGTAATAATTTCGGACAGCTCTCGCATTTCCAAAATCATCGCCTTTATCATTTATCCAATGTTCAAATATCTTTTTTGATTTTTGGATAAATTCCGGCTCCAGTGTATATCCTTCGCCAAAGCTGTGTAATATCTCTATCAGTTCATTTATATCATAATCATCAAAATGAATGATTTCCGTAAATCTGGATTTTAAGCCCTTATTGCTTTGCACAAACCTGTCCATGTCTTTGGTGTATCCGGCACATATTATACAAATTCTGCTGCGATTATCTTCCATAAAAGCAAGTATTGTATTTATGGCTTCTTGACCAAAATCATTTTGTCCTCCTTCAACGAGGGAGTACGCTTCATCAATAAACAAAATTCCATCAATGGCTTCTTCCAGTCTCTCTTTGGTTCTTGGCGCTGTTTGGCCGACATATCCAGCGACCAAAGCTTCCCGTTTCACGTCAACAACATGCCCACGCCTTAAAACACCTTCTTCTCGTAGTATATCACCCAATAGCCGTGCTACAGTAGTTTTACCTGTACCGGGATTACCTGCAAAGATATAATGACCGGGGTCAGTCTTACCTTCAAAGGCGATATTTATTTTAAGTTCATCTATTCTTTCTTTTACCCGCCGTAATCCGATGAGTTTATTTAATTTTACTATGGCATCTTCTTTTGTTTCATCACTTGGCTTACAGTATTTCTGTAAGTTATCCGGTATATGGCAAAGATCTAATATTATCTCTCCTTCCGGGGACTTCTCACTTTTACGTTTATGCCAGTTACCATCCATTTCCTGAAGCAGTTTTTCCACTTCTCCTGCATTGCCCCAATTTTTGTCTCTTGATCTATGCCAATTTTCAAAAAACGAACCGAGCATAGCCGCTAATTCTTCACTTGCGATATATTTTTTGCACATTTTGTTGTTCAGTAAAATTCTATGGAAGATTTGCATTAGCTCTTTCGGCTCATAATCCTCGATATGGATGGTTTTTTGAAAACGTCTAAAAAGGCCTGGATTAGAATCAATGAAAGTCTCCATCTTGTCAGGATAACCGGCTGCTACTACAGCAAACTGCCCTTCCTTGGCGGTCATTGCAGCTACAAGTTCGGTTATTGCTTCTTGTCCAAAATCGTTTTCTCCGCCTTCAACCAGTGAATAAGCTTCATCTATAAACAACACTCCGCCTATAGCTTCCTCTATTTTCTCATTGGTCTTTATAGCTGTTTGCCCTACATAACCAGCAACCAAATTTTTTCTTGTTACTTCAACAGTATGCCCGCTTTCCAGATAGCCGGATTCATACATGATTTCTCCCAATAGTTTGGCTGCTGTGGTTTTTCCTGTTCCCGGGTTTCCGGTGATTACATAATGCAGGTGGTAAAAGCCGGCATCTTTTAAAACAGGCGGTAAAATACGGGAACGATGCTTTTCATCTGCGGCAGTTCGTTCATCGGATTCCTTTCTGCTTTCCAACATCCGTATTTCTTCTTTTACATTTTCCATGCCAACCAGTCTGCCAAGCTTTTGCATAGCCGTTTCGTTGTCTTCTTTTCCTAACATTTTATCACACTGTTCGACATTCAAAACTTGATTATTCTCAACAAGCTTTCTCAATTCTCTCATAAGCCATTCTAATTGACGTTTGCCCTTGCATGATTCTCGTGCTATTCTTTTACAAACAGTATCAAGGCAGGCAAAATCAACTTTTAATCCGCGCAACAGCCGGTAATGGTTAATGGTATTGCGAATCTCCTGCGAAGATGGAGGATCTATTGTTATGGTATTCATTTTTGACATTTTTCCATCAAAGAAGCTATTATTATTGAATTTAGCGGCGATTTTGCTTTGATCAGGGCCCTGAGGGAATATAAAGAGTACAATATTGTCGTTGTCTTGCCCCAGACCTTCATAATTGATAAACGAATCAAATACATTGCTTTCCAGGCTTTCAATACCTCTGACAAAATACGTGATAAAATCATCCGCATTAGTGAAGACAACAGATGTTTTGGGCATATCTTTCTCAAAACAATATTTAATTCTTTTAAATGCTTCATTTTCGTCCATGTTTCCAGAAGTTAGTTTACCGCCCGGTTTAACAACTGGGATTTCGGTTGTTGCGGGCGCATAATTATAACCGCCGTTGCTTGCCACAGAGCTTCCGGAACTGACAGTAGCCTTGAACTTACCTTTGACAGGACCTTCAAGTCTATTTCCCCTACTGAAAGTTTTTGGCATAGATGCTTTGGCTTTGCTTGCTTTATAGGCTTCTTCTGCATGATGTGTCATTTTTCGGGAATCTTCATCGTAATAATATAGTTTGTCATCTTTGCTGTAAAAAATAATCCGCTCATAACCTGAATCCTTTAAATGCCTGAATAATAAATGATCTATGTCTGTAGTTAATAGATTGTCCTCGCAAAAGCGGTCTTTGGTATTACCAAAGATAAAGAAAAACCGTCCCGTGTCGTTTAAATTTTGAGTAAAATAGGATTGTGACTGCACGAAGTTCACGAGGCCTCCTTTTTTGTTTTTACGTTTCTTTCGATTTTTCGTTTTGCGGTAACTTCTATTTCCTTTAGCTCAACTCTGTCCGAAGGCTGGTTTCCATACCCCTCAACACATTTGGCTTCGCCTACTTGCAGACCTTCCTGGTTTAAACCGTTTTGTATACCGGCGATCCATGCCTGTCTTTGTTTTTCATCATTGGTCTGATCAAAAAAATGCAGTTCCAGCTTGTTTCTCATATTTTCTGTGCCTATTTCAGGGCTTATGATGGCGACAATCTCATTGCCCATACCGTCAGAGAATTTTACATGAACCGGTTGATCCTTCTCTCCACCTTCATAGGCAACCCCTTCACAAGTACACATATGTTCTTCCATGATATCCGCAAGTTTATTTGCCATTTCCGCCCTTTTTTGCGATAAAATCAGAACTTCTTTAGCTTCATTTACTGCTATATCCATATTAACATTCTGTTGATTCAATGTTTCAATATGGTCTATAAGCTGCTGCGTCGATACCTGTTGAATATTCTCTGTTTGCTGTGTAATGGCGGATACTGATTCTGAAACTTCATCCAAAGTGCCTTCAGTCCAGTAGTTAACTTTGGCATCTACGGTTTCTGTTCCATGTTCCATCTCAAAGGTAAATTGCATTTCCTTGCAGGAATTTAGATTGGCTTTTGTATCGGCAAGAGCTTGTACAAACAAGCCCTGGTAATACAGCCATTCGGTTTCGGCATTTAATACCACTTCTTTCAGGTCAACCGCATCATTGAACAGACTCCGTGCGGTAGCGATTGCTGCTTCATACATTCCGTTTTTCATATCGGAAAGCATTTGATTCAGTTTTCCTTTTAATTTATCAAGCTGACCCGGTGTAAACATATCGTGGCGATACTGTGCAATGT
>Ga0082212_10011326_pt1 | contig 11318 bp, 5 predicted proteins | sample TergutNt197P3_FD_71548 | JGI IMG/M metagenome (GOLD analysis project Ga0082212, IMG submission 71548) | Neocapritermes taracua P3 segment gut microbial communities from Petit-Saut dam, French Guiana - Nt197 P3 | ecosystem: Host-associated > Arthropoda: Insects > Digestive system > Gut ... | reverse complement strand
ACGGCCTCAAATCCGCTTTTTGCGGTTTCTATCTCCAAACCGTAGGGCGTCAGCATCCCTCTTGCGACGTATAGGTTTGAAGCCACGTCGTCCACCACCAGCACGCGGGCATATGACATTTGCTCGTGAATGACGTTCGACCTTTTTGATATGGACGTGCCGCTGAAGCTGAACGTCCTCAGGCTTTCCACAAGAGCCGCTCCGCATACTTCCGTTCCGCAGCTTTTCTGCGGCACACGTATCGTGAACAACGAGCCTTTGCCGACGCTGCTTTCAACGAATATCTCGCCTTCCATCATATTCAAAAGGCGTTTGGTGATGTTCATTCCCAGGCCGGTGCCGGATACGCCATGATTCGTGTCCATATTGAACCGTGAATATTCATCAAAAATCCTGTCGAGCTGATCCTGCTTCATGCCTTGCCCCGTGTCGCTTACCTGGCACACAAGCGTCGCGGTTTCCCCGTCATCTCCCTGCTCAACCGACACCGTGAGCTTCACTTCGCCCATCTCCGTATATTTGAAGGCGTTTGACAGCAGATTGTTGAGTATCTGCTTTATGCGGAGCGCGTCGCCATAAAGCTTGAGCGGCGTGTTTTCATCGACGTTGAGGCTGAATAGGATTGGTTTGCTCTCATAGCGCAGCAGGCATAGCTGCACCGTGTCGTTGATAAGGCTCGGAATGTCGTATTGCTCCGGGACTATCTCCATTTTTCCCGCGTCGATTTTGGAAAAGTCGAGGATGTCGTTGATGATGTTCAGCAAAAGGTTCCCCGAATCGTATATTTGCCTGAACCCGTCCTCCGCTTCCGATGAAAGGTCTTCACCGCGAAGCTGTATCTCCGAGATTCCCAGAATGGCGTTCATCGGCGTGCGTATCTCGTGGCTCATCTGCGCGAGGAAAATGCCCTTTGCGCGGTTGCTCTGTTCCGCCAGTTCCCTGGCCGTGACCAGTTCCGTAACGTCGATAGCGTATTGCAGATGCACCTTTTCACCGCTTGGCCAGTCGATATAGCAGTCGTAAAAATGCAGGTGGCTTCCAATATCCTCAATGTAGTCGTCCCAAATGACGGGTTCGTCCGAATCTTTGTCGATCATCAGGCACGGGCAGTTTACGCAAAAATCGTCTCCGCCCCGCAACACCTCATAGCATTTTTTGCCGACCATGTCCTCGTCGGTCTTGCCATGCACTTTTTTCATATAATTGTTGACAAAGAGGATTTCCCCGGTGTCGGGCACATTGGTGTATATAAACGCGTCGATGCTGTTGAGGATGCTTTCCATCGAGTTGACCGCAATGTTCCTCAACGTGTTCGCCTCGCTGGTTTTCTCAAGCGCTTCCTGAAGCTCGTCCTGCAGGCGGATTATTTCCGTTATTTCGTCGATGCTTCCGACCATACCGGATAATTCCCCATCCTCGTTGTAAATTGGCGAGGTGTGAAGGTGAAAAACGCCAACATCGGTCTTCGAAACCCATTCCTGCGCGCCTTCGGTGTATGTTTTATAGATATTCTTTATAATTTCCGGGTGCATCATGGTATCCGGCACTTTGTCAAGCGTTTGCCCTATGACCCGTTTTGGGTCGACCCCGAGCCTTTCGATGTACATTCCGTTGAACAGCGTTATCGTGCCCGTGCTGTCCACGCGCCATATGATGCCCGGATGGTTCTTGACGACAGTTTCGAGCTGTGCGGCGGTCTCCCGGATGCTATGGTCCATTTCGTGGCGGACCAGGGCGTTTGTAAGCAATAGGCTGCCCGAATGCAGGATCGACTGCTCCGATTCGCTGTACCGTTGTTCATTGTGGCAGTTGTCATAGCTCACAAAACCCCAAAACCTGTCCTGTACGAAAACGGGCACCGTGAAGATTGACTGTATGCCCAGCGGCAGCAACTGCGCCTGTTCCTTCGCGGACATATCGCGCACCAGGGCATTGATATACTCCCCTTTTGATAGTTTTTCTTTCCAGCCCGGTAGCTGCTCGTCGTACGAGACATTCGTGGTTATCGCCTTTTCGGAGTGTGATTCCGCGTCGCCCAGGCATTCGTATATTTGCGTGCAGAACAGCCGCCCATCCCTGCTTGTGTGGTTTTTCCATATACTCACGCGGTCCGCTTCGACTTCTTTTCTAAGCATATCCATACATCTGCGCAGGTTGGCGTCAAAGCTGCCGTCCTCCGATTGAAGAAGTATGCCGGCCATGTGGTTAACCGTATTGAGCATCCTGTCGCGTTTTTCTATTCTCGCCCTAATGCGCCTTGACTCGCGCATATCCCGCCCGTATCCAACAACTATGTCGTCGTCTCCATGCGCAATGCGGATAAGGGTAACATTCAGGGGGATCGGCGTACCGTCCGGTTTTTGCATCATGAGCTCGCATTCGTGTTTTCCGTTTAAAAACGCCGCTTCAAGGCACTCGCCTGAGTATTCGCGCGTATTGATGCCGTTGGGCTGCGTTTCGGGCGCAAAATCCCTGAAGTGTTCCAGATACTCACTTTTTTCTTTGAGCGAGAATACCCTGAGCGCTTCCTCGTTGCAGTCGAATACGTTGTAGTTCCTATCCCACAGGCTGCAGATGAGCGGTGTGTTGTCCAGGATGTTTACGGTTCGTTCATTTGCCTCGTGCTCTGCCTTGAGCGCGTTTTCGATATCCAGCATCATACGCTTCTGGTCGCGCAGGTCGCGCCCGAACCCCACAACTATGTAGTCTTCCTCGTGCGGGATGCGCGTAAGGGTGACCTCCAGCGGGATCATGGTGCCGTCCGCCTTTTGAACGGTGGATTCAAATATGCACTCGCCCTTGGCAAAAGCTTCGCGAAGGCTCTGTTCCGCATGGTCGGCAGTTAGCATCCCGTTCGGTTGATATTCCGGCGTGTATTCCAAAAAGTGTTTCATATACTCTTCTTTGTCCGTCAGGTCAAAGAGCTTGAGGGCCGCCTCGTTGCAGTCGAAGATATTGCCTTCGCGATCCCATAAATTGCATATCAGCGGGGTGTTGTCCAATATGAGCCTGGCGCGCTCGATCGTGTCATGTTCCGTTTTCAGGGCGTTTTCGAGATCCTGCATCATCCGTTTTTGTTCGCGCAGATCGCGTGTGTAGCCAATGGTGGAATAATCGTCATTCTCATCCCCGACGCGTACGATCGTAACTTCCGCGGGAAACAGCGTCCCATCCGACGCCTGATGCGTCCATTCAAAAACAAATTCGCCTTCTTTGTATGCTTTGCTAACATATTCCACGGACAGCTCGGAAGAAAGCCTTCCATTTGGCTGGTATTCCGGTGAAAATCCACTGAAGCCTTCAATGAACTCTTTTTTGCTTTTGACCTTGTACAGTTTCAACGCCGCCTCGTTGCAGTCGAATATCCCGAAATTATTGTCACGCAGCGTGCAGGAAAGCGGGGATGCGTTCAGCATGAGGCTGATGCGCTCATTCAGGCGGATATGCTCCTCCGCTTTCTCCAGGTATTCTTTTTCAATGTCCTTGCTTGAAAACACCACTGACGTCTTATTGAGCCGGAACAGTGAAATCATGACTATGACAACGACGGCGACCGCGGCGGCGAGCACGATGATTATCCTATTTTCTATTTCGTGTTCCTGTTCCTCCAGGACGTTCTCCGTCCGCTCGAGTTCTTCCAGATGGGCCGGATCCACGGGCTCGGGGTGGTTTATTTCCTCCAGGTATTCCATGTAGAGGGACCTTGAGAAACTGACATAGCTTCTCATCTTGCTCCTGAATTGGGTGGACATGACTATTATTGACACGAGGATCAGGACAAAGCCCACACCTGTCATTATTATCTGCGTTTTAAAGTTTTTCTTTTTCACGGACCGCCGCCTCCTGATGTTGTCGGAGAAGTGTTTTCCGCTCCCACGTTCCCGCTTGTATTTTTACTTGCCGACTCACCGCTTGATTATACCAATAAAAACAACCATTTTGCAAGATAGGGAATCTAAGTGTGTGAAAAAATACATAAATACACGAAAATAATGTGAAACTACATATTTTGCTCGGGTCGTTAGTGTATTCGTACGTTCAGGCCCGCCGATTCAAGCCTAAGCCTGCGTTCCTCCATAAGTCCGTCTGAAGGCGGCTCCGCGACGAATATCTGCCGTTTCGAGAGCAGTCGCGCATATTTTGATATCCCCATCTTGTGGTAGGGGAGCAGTTGCACGATAAGGACGGAATCTTTTATTTGCGTCAGAAAATCCACGTATTTTTCGAAATGTCCCTCGGAGTCGTTTAGCATGGGCATGACCGGTATGCGCACCCAAAGCTTCCCGCCCGCTTTCGCGATTTTTACGGCGTTCTCAAGAATAAGCGTATTCGGCGTGCCGATTACCTGCTCGTGCAGGTCGTTGTCCATACATTTCAGATCGTATAGGAACATATCCGTGAACGGCATGACTTTTTCAATTGTTTCCCATCGGACGAATCCCGTCGTGTCGACTGCGGTGCTGACGCCTATCTCCTTGCAGCGTTTGAGAAGTTCGAGCGTGAATTCGGGCTGGGAGAGGCATTCGCCCCCGGATATCGTCACGCCGCCCCCCGAGTCCTCATAGAACGGCAGGTCGCGGTCAATCCTGCGCATGACTTCATCGACCGTCATGTCTTTACCGCACATATAGAGCGCCGTCGCTTTGCAGGCCGTGGCGCACAGCCCGCATTCGTCGCAATTGTCCTTATCGACGTCGGGAAACGTGATTTCCTCCCCGGTGACGCCGCGGCTCGGGGCGCCTCGCGTGATGCACCCATGGGGACACACATCAAGGCATTTTCCGCAGGCGTCCAAACCCGGGCAGCGTATGCTCATCCAGTTGAGCTCCGTCTCAAACCTCTGCGATTCCGGGCTATGGCACCACGGGCAGCGCAGCGGGCAGCCCTTGAGGAACACCGTCGTGCGGACTCCCGGCCCGTCCTGCACGCTGAATCCCTGAATATCGTATATCTTGCCTGTCAAAGCATGACCGTCATTATCCATGGTAAACCTCTCGCGCATAGGGGCGGTCGTCCCCGACCGCCCGTATACTTCCATCTTGATATCGAGCCGCAACACCACGGCCGCATCATCGGCTGTCATTGCGGCCCCCGAGCCGCAATCTCCTGATCCCTGATTCCTTGTCATTGCGGCCCCCGAGCCGCAATCTCCTGATCCCTAATTCCTAAATCCTAACTCCCCCGACCCCTGACATCTCCGGGAGGTTCCCATGAAACGAAGCAACATCTACATAAAAATCATTACCGCCGTACTGTTTCTCGCGGTTGTGGGATACATCGGCGTGTATGTATACAACGCGACACAGAACACTTATGTGACGGCCGCGGCGTTCAGCTACGCGATCGAGGAAACGGTTTCCTCACACGGGTATGTTGTGCGCAGCGAGACGATTCTCGGCGGGTTGAGCGAATCGACCCAACCGATCGCGAACGAGGCTGAAAAGGTCGCTTCGGGCCAGGCCATAGCGGTGGAATACACGAACCGCGAGGCGCTCGGGGTTGCAAGCGAAATTCACGAGCTGAAGCTGAGAATAGCCCAGATTGAGGCGGCGGTCAGCGACGATGCGACAGAAACGGCAGGATACGCAAGCGTACTTGACCTCTCAAGGTCCGTGCAAGGAGGCAATCTCGACAGGCTGGATGAAATCTCGCTCAAAATCGAGACATACATTTTCATGAACAGCAAGGCGTCACAGGAGGAGCTTCCCGAGCTGCGGGCGAGGCTGGAGACGTTGGAGGGTATCGGCGCGGGCATGAGAACGGTGAACACCCCGGTCAGCGGCGTGTTTTCACATGCGGTGGACGGATTCGAAAACATCGGCCCCGATAACCTCAAGGAGTTGCGACCGTCGGGATTGGCGGCGCTTTTCGAGACTCCCGCGGGTTTCAACAGGACCTCCGGCAAGATAATCACCGGGTTCAAGTGGTATTATGCGGCCATTGTCGACGCGGCCGATATTTCAAGCCTGGAACCCGGCAGGAGCCTTACGCTGCAGTTTTCCGGAGCGTACCACGCTCAGACGGAAATGCGGATCGAGAGCATTGGCAGACGCGAGGATGGAGAATGCGTCGTCATATTCTCCAGTGAGCGGGGGATACATGAGATAACCAAACTGCGCGAGGTGCGGGCGGAAGTGGTCATAAGGGAGGTTTCCGGAATACGCGTACCCCGGGAGGCGATGCGCCTCGACGACGACGGCGCAACATTCATATTCCTGCAGACGGGTGCGCGCGCCGAACGTGTGGACGTCGAGATTCTTAGCGAGTTTGGCGACGGGTATCTGGTGCGCGACGGCGCCGAGACAGGGTCGCCGCTGCGCTCCGGAGCAACAATAATAGTAAAGGCAAACAATCTATTCCACGGAAAAGTCGTCGGTTGAGAAATAATTAGACGCGCGCTCCGCCGTCCGTGGTTGCGCCGGCGGAATGCGGTTTTGGCAACTAGTCCGAAGCTCGTAATCGAACAGAAGGAATGGAAGAATGATTATGGACGGCATTTCAATTGCAGACAACGTCAAACGTATCCGCGACGCCATTGGCGAAGCGGCAATGGCGTCGGGGCGCGTGCCCGGCGACATTTCGCTTGTTGCCGCGTCCAAGACCAAGCCCGCCCACATGGTGCGAGAGGCAATTGCCGCGGGAGTAGACGCCGTAGGGGAGAACCGCGTGCAGGAAATGGCGGAGAAGAATGCGCAGGGCGCATATTCGGGCGCTCCCCTGCACTTTATCGGACATCTGCAATCCAACAAGGTCAATAAAATAGTCGGCGTATGCGACCTTATTGAGTCCGTCGGTTCGGTAGGGCTTGTCGGCGCCATCGCGTCGAGGGCGGTCTCGCTCGGGACGATCCAGAGCATACTCCTGGAGGTAAACATAGGCAGTGAACCGCAAAAGTCGGGCATTCCGCCCGAGCAGGTGGAAAGCGTGCTGGACGCCGCGTCGCGGATGGGGGGAGTGAGCATACTCGGACTGATGGCAATTCCGCCGATTTTTGAGAAAAATGAAAGAAATTGTAACTTTTTTGACATAATGTATAAGCTTTTTATTGACATGAGCGGAAAAAAATACGATAATAGCTCCATGCGGGTTCTGTCAATGGGCATGAGCGACAGCTATAGGGAAGCGATCCATTCCGGCGCAAACATGGTGAGAATCGGTTCGGCGCTCTTTGGGAATAGATAAGGAGGAAGGGTAATTTGGGATTGTTTAGTGAACTTAAAAAACTGACAAGGCCATATGACGACGAGGATGACTTTGACGAATTTCAGCCGAAGCAGACGGAAGAGCTGCGGCCGGAGCCAAGGACCACGGCGGAAACGAGGAGCTCATACGGCGGCTTCGAAGAGAGGCGCGGCACTAATAAAGTCGCGACGATACATGCCACGGCGCAACTGGAAGTCGTTCTCCACAAACCCGACAAATTTGACGACGCCGCAAAGATCGCGGACGACTTGCGCGAGCGGCGCACCATCGTGCTGAACCTTGAACAGACCAATAAAGACATAGCGAGAAGGCTGATAGACTTTATCAGCGGCGTCGCGTACGCCCAGAACGGGAAGATAAAAAAAGTCGCGGTCAGCGCGTACATCGTGACGCCGTATAATGTTGACCTGCTGGGTGATTTGATCGATGAGCTTGAGGACAAGGGCCTCTATTTTTAGTTGAACCGAAACGCAATCGCAAAGACCGATTCAAGGCGGAGCCGGACAGTCACAACGAAAGGATAAGGCGGAAATGCTGACACCACAGGAAATCACTGAGAAAGTCTTCGTCAAGGCCGTTTTTGGCGGATACGACATGACGGGGGTAGACGAATTTCTTGAAGCGGTTTACGCGGATTACACGGCGCTATACAAGGAAAACGCGATTCTGAAGGGAAAGCTGAAGGTTCTCGTCGAGAAGGTCGAGGAGTACCGGTCGACGGAGGACGCCATGAGGATGGCGCTTCTGACGGCGCAGCGCATGGGCGAGGAGGTTGTGTCCGACGCAAACAAGAAAAAGGATGAAATAATCCTCAGCGCGGATACGGAAGCCCACTCGAGGCTTGACGCGATAGCGAAAAGCATCGAGGAAGAGGAACTGCGCCTGAGCGCCGCCGCGAAGGAAACGGCAAGATTCATTGAGGTTTCGCAGACGATAATACGAAAGCATTCGGAATTTCTGAAAAAGCTGGAATCGGCGCGGCGCGTGGTCAGGACGGACGCCGTGCAGACCGAGCCGGAGAAGGAGCAGTACGCCGCGCAGCCGACGCGTGAGGAAGAAATTGCGGATACTGCGGCGCAGATAGGCAGCGCGGTCGAAAGGATCGTGAATTCAGGCACACTGACCGCGGAGAGGGCGGTAAAACCCGAAAATGCCCAGACGCCGAGTTACGACGACGAAAACGAACCAACGAAGTCGTTTACAATAGGAGCCGATGAAGAATCGGTCACGCCCAGACCAAAATTCGATTTTGACGATCTTAAGTTCGGCGCCAACTTCTCCGCTGAAGAATGATTATTTGAAAGGCATGGACAAAGAATTATGCCCCAGGACTACAATGCAACGATAAACCTGCCGAAAACCGACTTTCCGATGCGCGCCGGACTTCCGAAACGCGAACCGGAAATCCTGCAGACGATTTACAATAAAAAAACATATGAGACGCTGATGAAAAAGAACGCGGGCAAGCCCGCGTTTATACTGCACGACGGCCCTCCGTTCGCCAACGGCGACATCCACATCGGCACGGCTCTCAACAAGGTGCTCAAGGACATAATCATCAGGCATAAAAATATGACGGGCTTTTTTGCGCCGTACACCCCAGGCTGGGACAACCACGGGATGCCGATAGAGAGCGCGATAATAAAAAAGAACAAGCTCGACAGGAAAAGCATGTCGATCCCGCAGTTCCGCGACGCGTGCCGCGAGTTTACGTGGAACTACGTCGACCGCCAGCGCGAGCAGTTCAAACGGCTCGGGGTCATCGGCGACTGGGACAACCCGTACCTGACGATGGACCCGCTGTTCGAGGCGGAGGAAGTCCGCGTTTTCGGCGCAATGTATGAAAAGGGGTACATCTACAAAGGCCTGAAGCCCGTCTACTGGTGCCCGACGGACGAAACGGCGCTCGCGGAAGCGGAAATAGAATACGCCGACGTACCCTGCACGGCGGTGTTCGTCAAGTTCGCGGTCAAAGACGCGAAAGGCACATTGGACGGTCTGCCCGGAGCCGACAAAGCGAGCTTCCTGATATGGACGACGACGTCATGGACGCTACCCGGCAACCTTGCTATATGCCTTGGCCCCGATATCGAATACTCGGCCTGCGCCGCGAACGGTGAAATATACATAGTCGCTTCGGAGCTCGCGGAACAGGTGTTCAAAAAAGCCGGTATAGACAAATTTGAAGTGTTGAAGAAGCTCCCCGGCAGAGCCTTTGAGCTGGCGACGGCGCGGCACCCATTTTACGACCGCGAATCGCTGGTGATACTTGGCGGCCACGTCACGGTCGACGCGGGAACCGGCTGCGTGCACACGGCGCCCGGGCACGGCGTGGACGACTTCAACGTCTGCAGGAAGTACCCGCAACTGCCCGTGACGACGCCCGTGGATTACCACGGCGTAATGACGGAGGACGCGCTGCAATATGCGGGGATGTATTACTCCAAGGCCGGGGATTTGATAACGGAGGATATGAGGGCAAGCGGGGCGCTGTTCGCCGCGGAGGAGATAGTACACTCGTATCCCCACTGCTGGCGCTGCAAGAAGCCCGTTATTTTCCGCGCCACGGAACAGTGGTTCGCGTCGGTCGACGCCATGAAGGAAACAGCCGTAAAAGCGTGCGACGAAATTAAATGGATACCCGAATGGGGCAAGGACAGGATGGTCGCCATGCTGGTGGAACGCTCCGACTGGTGCATATCGCGCCAGCGCCACTGGGGGCTTCCGATACCGGTATTTTACTGCGGGGAATGCGAAAAGCCGGTTTGCACGCCGGAAACAATAGAAAATGTCGCAAAGCTTTTCGGGGAGAAAGGCTCAAACGCATGGTACGAAATGGAAGCCGCGGAAATCCTGCCCGATGGCCTTGCCTGCCCGCACTGCGGCGCAAAAAGGTTCACCAAGGGCGCCGATTCCCTGGACTGCTGGTTTGATTCAGGCTCGACCCACGCGGGAGTCCTGAGTTCGCCGGGAAAGTTCCCGAATCTTGCATTCCCTGCCGATATTTATCTCGAGGGCGGCGACCAATATAGGGGCTGGTTCCAGTCGTCGATGCTCACAAGCATAGCGGTAAACGGCGTCGCCCCATACAAAACAATCATCACGCACGGATGGACGGTCGACGGCGAGGGCAAGGCGATGCACAAGTCGCTCGGAAACATGGTGGCCCCCGAGGAAATCATCAAGGATTACGGCGCCGATATACTAAGGCTTTGGATAGCGTCCACCGATTATAGGACCGACGGGCGAATATCGAAGGACATACTCAGGCAGCTCTCCGACATCTACCTGAAAATCCGCAACACAGCGAGGTTCATACTGGGAAACCTGTACGGGTTTGACCCCGACAAGCTTGTGGAAACGGAAGATATGCAGGAGCTTGACCGATGGGCGCTCGCAAGGCTGGACAGGCTTGTAGCGGGTGTGAACGCATCGTATGAGAGGTACGAGTATCACACCATATATCACGCAATACATAACTTCTGCACAATCGATATGTCGAACTTCTACCTCGACGTCATAAAGGACAGGCTGTATTGCGACGCAACGGACGGGTTATCCCGGCGCTCTGCCCAAACGGCGATATACATTATCCTCGACGCCCTTGTCCGCATACTCGCGCCGATACTAGCGTTCACGTCGGAGGAGATATGGGCGGGGATGCCGCACCATTCGGAAGCGGACGGCGCAAGCGTCCTTTACAACGGCATGCCGCGCGCAAACGCCGCGTTCGCGTTTACGCCGGAGCGGGAGGCGATGTGGGACAAGCTTATGCGCCTTAGGACGGACGTCAACAAAGCGCTCGAGATCGCGCGTACGGAGAAGACAATCGGCAAACCGCTTGACGCGGAAGTGACGCTTAACATAGGCGATGAAGCGCGCCCCGCCTTCGAGGAAATAGCGGGACAGGAACTGAAAACGCTTTTCATCGTGTCGGCCGTGGATATCGAGTATGGCGGCGGAGACGGTTATGCGGGGACGGAGTTCCCGGGGGTGACGATATCCGTGGCGCAAAGCGGAATGCCAAAATGCTCAAGATGCTGGAACCACGACAGGGACGTGGGAAAGGACGCAGAGCATCCGCAGCTGTGCCCAAGGTGCCTTGAAGTAGTGAA
>Ga0082212_10011325_pt1 | contig 11319 bp, 4 predicted proteins | sample TergutNt197P3_FD_71548 | JGI IMG/M metagenome (GOLD analysis project Ga0082212, IMG submission 71548) | Neocapritermes taracua P3 segment gut microbial communities from Petit-Saut dam, French Guiana - Nt197 P3 | ecosystem: Host-associated > Arthropoda: Insects > Digestive system > Gut ... | reverse complement strand
CCAGTTGCCGGTGTTCGCCATTTCCCTGGCATCCCGTTGCAAAAGCAGGTAGAGCGATTCAGGCAGAAAATATTGGTCTCCGATTCGTCCCTGTGAATCGTAAGGAATATAGACATGATACGGCGTTGGCAGATCGTTGGATTCCAAAATCCTGCGAATCGCATCGGAAAGCGGCCCTTGTGTTTCGGGAGTGATGTCCGAGAGATACGGATTCGGCGAAGACGGCGTGGGAAAAAACTCCGCAGAAGATAAGGATTGTGCCGACAGTGGCCGTGTCGCAAAAGCGAATAGCCCCAGCGTGACAATCAGAAGCGACAAAATGGCACGATGTGACGACGAGTCGATGTCTGTATTGGAGATTTCGCCGGAATCGTGTCGCGTGCCGGTCGGGGGGAGAGTCGTGATCATTTGACGCACTTCGCCGGGTTCCGAATCGTCGGCAGAGTCGCGTGGGAAAGCGATGGTCGTCCGGCCATTTTCCGTTGGCTGGGACATTGCTTTGCGATTCGAGTGCATCCGGCGAATCAAACTGACTGCAATTGCGCAGACAAGCCCCCAAAGCACGGCGGAACCAAGATCGGCAAACGGCGGCGGAAACAACCTGACCAGGAGAATAGCGACTATCGCCGGGACGATCACCCAAATCACGCGATCTGGCCGGATTCGACACGACACAAGTACGATAATGCAAAAAGCAAACAATTGCCAAGTCAACAACGTGTCATGTCGAACCAACTGAATCGATGTTGGCAATCCCCCGCCACCGGTGACTTCGTGCGCCACCCATCCCGGCATGTCAACAACGTGAGGGACAAGCGCACCGAAGAACCGCTCTGTGGAGGGATTGTCTTGAGCTTTCTCTTGCCATTGCGAGGTGGAAAGAAAAACGGTTGGGGGGGGGGCGTTTTTTGACGCGATGATTCCGGCAATATCTCCCAAAGGATAATACCAAAATTGATTTGCATAAACCGGCATGAGTTCCGTCCGAAGCCTGGCCGCCGTCAGTGCCGAAGTGACAAGCATGGTGTGATTGCGGTCGAAAATCACGGCCAAACGGTTGCGTTCCAACACAGCCAATCCCTTGTCGCAATGGATTCGGTTCCCGTCAACGGTATCTGCTTGAAAAACAGGTTGAGACGGTGAAATCCCGATTTCCGCCAACGAACCGCTATCAATCAACACCGTGAAAAGACGGTTGCCTGCCGCGGTCTCATTCATCAGCCGGGACGTAAACAGTTCGCCCCATGTGAGATGAGAAGGGGGGAACTCACCCGGGGAAGACGAATCACGTGATGCAGTTTCCGGCGTCAAGGTTGTTGATGCCTGTTGTCGATGCTGTTCCCATGCCGGGGAACCCAGGAGTTTGAGTAATCGGATGGAAGACGCCGTGATTTCTCCTTTGACTTTGGCGGGAATGCTTCCGGTCAAGGCACTGCGAGACGAAAACAGACCGAATTGTGGTATTGTGCGATCAAAGAGTGTGGACAGCTGACCGGAACCCGCGATGGCCTGTTTGTCGGACGATTGTAAAGATGCATGGCGTTTCACCTCCCACTGTGTGTTGGATACGTCGAAACCACGAAAGTGCGGTGGGAACCAGGCATACCATTTTTGTGAAAAAACCGGCACATTGAAAGTCGGCATGACGGGACGATGGACAATGGTGTTGTCTGACAATTCTTCCCCCCACTCGACGTATTCGAGTGTCAAGGTCAAATAGCGACGTTGCGGCGGCAGTGGGACACTCAAATCGCCGCGTTCGCTACCGACCGACCAAGCGGTTTTCTCTCCGTCGATCCAAAGATGGCGGACTGCGTCGGCAGTCATGCCGGATGGCAAACCGATTATCAACCGATCGAGCAGTCGGTTTTCCAACGCCATGACAGCATAAGCAACTCTCTTCCCGTCGGGGTAGTAATGAGTGTGTAGCAGCAGAGCCAAAATATCCGCCGGACTGTCATGAGACTGAGCGGAAACCGAAAGTGGTTCGAGAACAAGCATGGGGTTTTCGGAGGATACGGCGTCCTTGTCCGCAAGGTACTGATAAAAGCCGCGAACGACATGATGTACAGCGGAAGCGTTGGCCGTCGTTTCAACAGGAGGCGAAATCACCCGAGTTTGATTGGCTATTGCTCGATACAATGTGGAATCACGGGTTTCGATGCGCACCAGGGCATCAACTCCCGACAGTTCTGGAAAAAACGGCAAAGGAACCGCTTGTCGGGAATCAAACGCCACAAGGCGGGACGCTGTGACTTCGAACGGCGATTTTTGCGAAGGCGTTAGTTCCAACTCCCACGTTTCTTCCTCATCAGTCGATGAATTGTCTTTTGAGATTGTTCTCGTTGCTTTCAGTAGCGGTGAATTTTCCGATTCCTGTCCCAGTGCCCATGACCAACCCGTTCCGTCAGATGCTTGCGGAGACTTTGAAAACCGGACTGTCAACCGTCCCGTCTGGGAGTTTTCTACCGGAGTGCAAGCAAAGCGACACGTTTCCCCAAGAGTGCCGTTTTGCAAAATCAGATTCGTCACGACGGCCACTTCACAAGTCGGCTGGAACGATTCCATTTCAAGGATGTGATTCTGGAAAGATGCATCGACGGAAAAGACCGTGCCTTGCGGGAGTTCGTCGAAAAGATTGCGAATCTGATCTTCCGTAAGGGACAACGTGGAGATTTGTCGTTGGTCGTCAGCGATCAGTCGATATTGTCGCCCGGAGTCGAAAGCAATTAACTGTTGCCCCATAAGACTGCCGGGAACGTGAATCGGCAGGAAATCCGACAAAGGATAACGAAATTTCTGCGCCGGCTCGAATGATGCCGACAGTTCGTCCGTTGTCAGCGGACGTCGCAACTGCACGATCAGCCGGACAGGCTGCGACGGTGCGACAGGCTGGCGGAGCGGAACAACCCATCGGGTATATGGCAAGGGTTCGTTTCCGGGTGCCGGCTCTGCATCTTCGACAAAAGAATTGGCAACACGGGTTGAGTCGGCGGCTTCAATCAGGTCAACAGTCCAATTCGTGTCAACGTCCAGCTCCAGTTGTTGGATTTGGCCGTCTTTCACGGAAAGCTCAAGGATGACCTGCGCGTTAATTTCACGTTCTTCCCATTGAAACCTTGTCCCGGTTTCCAATGTCAGCAATGTTTGTTTCTGATCCAGTTCGATGCCCAGCGGCGATTCATCCGAAAACGCTTGAAAAACAAACCGGTCGCTTTCCGTTTCATCGATCCCTGATGAAGGAACTTCCTGCTTTTGCTGCGGAGCAATAATGCGCCGTGTCAACAAAGGTTTGTTGACACGTACAATATTTCGCGTTTCGTTCCAAAAAAACAGGGGCGAACGGATATGAGCCCTGGGCAAATCCCACAGACGATTTATCTGGACAGGGCAAAAGGTCTGAACCTGGATGTCGCGAATGCCCGATTCCAGATAAGGAATGGACACGAGTAATCGCGTCACACGGGCATCTTCCGAAGGCACCTCCGTCCACGGAAGAACGCGGCCTCCGGCTCCGGTTTTGACGGAAAGCACCGAAAGCGGTTTCTCCAGTTCCAGGGTCAGTTCGGTCAAAACAAATTCGGACTTTTCGAGAAAAAAAAACGTATCCAGTTGCATTCCAAAAAGAGCCAGGTTGTAGTAATGCAGCTCGGACACGCCAATACTGTGAAGAAATTGATCGCTCGTTTCATCCGGTACAATAGTCACTCGCAATGCCTGGCTTCCGTTGACCGCGATATGCCATCGTCGGAACCCCGGCGGGACATCGGTCCCGGAAGACAAGTCATGCTGCACGAGTCCGAATGGAACGATCGGTTTTTTGTCCGTGGGCAGGTCAAGAATCAGCTCGGTTCTCAGGAAACGCGGCAGTTCCAATGCAAACGGCAAGTCATTGCGAATATCGGTTTCCCGCCTCAGCGACCAGTCGAAGGTCAGTTCATTTGCTCCCGGAGGGATAGTCAGAACCGTCTCACCGGTTCCGCCCAAGCCGAGTTGCGCCGCTTCGCCGTTTGCCCAGGCCGGGTTGGACACGGCCAATCGAAAGGGAGAAAGGGTCACGGATAATACCGACTTACCGCCTGTATCTGTGGCATCCCCATCGCCAGTCGTTTCCGGGACAATCCCCGAACCGATTCGCATGATGCCTTTTCCGGAAACGAGCTGTTGATTTTCCAGTCGAGCCGACAATTGAAGTCTTTCAAGGACGTGACGGCGGTCGAATTCCCCGACGAAGTGGGCAGACTTTGTTACTGTGTCAATATGGCGATGAAAGTCATCAGCACGCATGGACCAGTAGGGACCGAGCATGGGTATGTCCGAAATGGCATCCTCGGGATAATAAATGAAGCGATAATTTGCCGGATGAGCGTGCCCTGTGGCGGGCACGGTGTTGTCCCGAGTCCCGGACGAAGATGCCGGAGGATTGGGAGATTGCCCCGGCAGCTTTGCCGACCCCAGAACAGTCATAACGACTGTCGCCAAAAGCAAACACATGATGTCTGAAACATCACATTGTCTGGATGGCTTACTCATGGCCACTGCGCTCCTGTTCTGTTGGGACGTCGGTCACGTTCGCATCTTCCTGACGCAAAGCGTCATCGTTTTTCCGCAATGAAGTATTGGAGTCACCGTTCTTGAACGGAACCGGAGTTTTCTCCGCATCAAGAAAATCGGAGTCTGCCTGGCCGCTTGGTACGACTCGCACCCTGGCTACATCATCGGAATGATGCTCATTGGCCTGGATTTCGGGACGAACAAACCTGGGTTGGTTTTTCAGCCCGACGGCTGTCAAGGAACCGGAAGTCAAACCGCGCCACGGATCGGCAATCACAATTATCCGGTACAAGAACATCGCAATCAACGCAAGAATTAAGCCGATCATCCCGGCCTGTAGGAAAAGGATGGCGATTGCCGTCCGATATGCGAACGCCGCAAAAAACAACACCAGGAACGTAAACAGTACGCCGGGATAACGGATTCGCGGAAAGTAGATCAGGATGAGCCCAAGCAGGAGGACAAGACCGCTGGAAACGAGAATCAGGGTGGAACGATCAACCAGGTCCAATTGGACTTTCGATTCGGGGTGGAAGGCAATGAAAAGGTAACTGTTCATCTCAGGCGAAGTCGGTTCGCCATGCGTCACGCCAATCCAGTCTTCCAATTCCTGTTGGGTCAAATCCGGTTGACGAGAAAAGAATCCGCCGTCAAATCGCCAGCGGTATTGCGGCATCCAAACCGAACCACATGCGAGGAGGTGTCGCGAACTCGGCAAAATCACTTGGCAATACACCGGTCGCACTGTGACGGTCGAACGAAATGACGGCATGTCAAACGTGAGGTGATTCACGGACGTCACCAAGGGGACTTCGTACCAGATTTCCAATGTGTGAAGGGATTCGCCGTCCGGGTGGTCGAGCCAGGATGATGAGAGAAGATGGGATGTCATGCCCAACGAGAAATCGTTCTGAGGCATCATGAGCGGAATCGTCAGCTCGCCGTCTTTTCGATTGAGCTTAAGTGTCCGATCGTCCACCTTGACAGTGATCGGGTCGGCCCGCACTTGGTCCGGCAGTCGCACAGTCAAGTGGCTCATGTTGGTGGAAATCCGGTAACAGGCATAATCAAATCGCCCCGTATCCAGTAACCAGCTCCTGACCCAACCTTTTTCGATGGTCGTTGTGCCGGAACGGTCGGTGTTTTTGAGAGCTGCCCCCAACGAAAGAACCGATGTTGCCGTTTCCGTGTGATAGAAACTTTCCGAACGCGATGAAAGTGGTGAAATCCCCGGCGATTCCGTTTTTTTCCATCCGGTCGTCTCGTCATCGTGGGTCAATTGGAGTCCTTGTGGATACCGGACATGTACCGTTTCCTGAACCAGGCTCCCGTCGTGGGGCAACACGATCGGAATCTTCACTTGGACGGTCGAGGTGGGGAGATTCTGAACGAAATCATCGCGAAGCTGATTGGTCAGTTTGAACTCCAATGCCAATTGAAACTTTCCAATCGTTGCGTCAGGTAAATGCACCTGTTTCAACACGAGGCCGTTTTGAGTATTACCGGGGGATGTCGTCTCGGATATGTTGAACAAATTCAACTCATGTGATTCGAACATGACACGCAAGTCCCCTTGACTGTCAAGTTCGGCAGGTACGGCGAGAGTCAAGCGTGGGACGGGTTCGTATTCGACCGTAAAATCAAGCGTTTGCTTGACAGGTTTGTCCGACTGCAACGTAAGTTCAGTATGAGACTGCACGGTTATTTTCTGCTGTTGCAAAGCCACTTTGGCACTAAATTTCGCGTTGTCAAGGTGGTCGATCTGATAAACCAAGGCACTCTGTTGACGCACCGGATGTTCGATTCGCAAAGGCGTGTCGCGACGGGATTTTTGACTCATCTCGACAAGCGGCCGGCTCTCGTCAACGGTCAACTCAATATTGTTATCGGGAATAATCGCCACCCGTGCCGGTTCCATGTAATCCGCGTTCGGAACCGGAAAGGAAAAACTGACCACGTCGTCATTCGTGTCGATGAGACGTTCCGCCTGCAAATTCAGTTCGACCGTTTTGCCGACGGGTTCCTGGAGCGGGATCGTCACCGGGCCGGTTTCCATAAACGGCAACACGTTCCGGTTGACCAGGTTGTCCGGCCCGATATTGGTCAGTCGCCAACCGTTCATATTAATGGTCACCTGTTTTTGACTGCCGTAGAACGTGTAAGAGAGTTTTGCACGCAAAACAGCACGGTTGCGTTGGATTTGAACCTGATATTCCGGGCCGAGTGAGACCCGGGGAGTCTGGGGAATCGCTTGAACCATGAGCGAACAGGGTTGCTCATAATACTCAAAACCGGTTACGATGCCTTCCGTTTCCGTGACCGTCGCATCAATGCCGGGACGAACGCCACGGCTCTCTTTATGTTGATCAAGGCGAGTGTCCTGTGGTACGATGACAGACAATTTGCCGAACTGTTTTTCAGCACCGAGCACTTCCAGGCCACCAACCTCAAACCAACCATTCTGCGATTGATTCATGGGAGTCTCGGCCTGCACACGAACAGAAACCGGGCCTTCGGTCGGCTGGGAAAAACGCACCACAAGCTGTTGTGGTGAAGCAGGGGACAGATCATCAGAACCCTCTCCCTGATGCGGGGATAAGACCTCGACTTGATAATCTGTTGTATCCGTACCCGGTGTCGGGCGAAAGACTGCCCCTCGTGGAAGTTGGAGGGTCAATGTGTCGAAGGTGCCACCGGAACTTTGAACGGGAAGAGTCGCGTCAAACATCACCCCTGTGGAGGTGACTTTTGCGATAATACGTCCGTTTTCAACTTGAAGGACGACTCGCTCTCGCAATTGAGTATGTTGCTTTTCGTGCCAACGCACTTCGAAATCGCTCGACGTGCCCTGAAAAACGAATGCCGTTGACTGTTCGCCGGACGGGATAGTGTGACGAAGGTTGCCGCCCTTGGTTTGCATGACAACCGCGTCGTGTTGTGAGACGTCAAGTTGCACACGAGAACTGAGTGTGGCGGGAAACTCCGCTTTCAATTGATACTCGCCGATCGAAGGTTGCGTGACCGGAAATTCCATTTGAAGTGTGACCGTATGCATAAGATATCGTGTTTCCAATTCGTCATCCAGTGTGTCAACATTCTGTTGCACCGCAGGCGGCTGATCGGCAACGGGGGTGACTGCCGTTTCGGGCAATTGCCCGGACTCCGTACTTTGTGTTTCGGGGGGAGCACCTTCAGGCACCGTTTCCGGCAAGTGTTCTGTGGCAGAATGCTCGTCACTTGCCACTCGCCGCTCGTCACTCATGGCGTCTGAAGCCTGATGCTTGTCTTTCGCTTGCAACACGATGTCGTAACCGTTGCCTTGCGGGTTGGCAACGATACCAAACTGCGACGGTCCGTCATATTGAACGACTTGATTCAAATCCGCTTCAAAGGTGAAAATACCGCTTCTCAAACCAATGGGAATGCGGATGATCGGCTCATTTTTGGTTTGAATCCGCAACTGGAGAGTCAGATGCGCCATGGTGTCTGTCACCTGACCTTCGGCTGACAAGGAGTGTATTGAATAAAGCGGTTCGGGATTTCGTTGGGAAAGGAGTTTGAGCAGTGCGTCGAATTTTGACCACGAATAACCTCGCACAATGGGGCGATACTTTCCCGTTTCGTCACGTACCCAAAGGACGTCAAATGGACTGCCAGGCTCCCGTTCAATGACATTCGGCAATAGGGGTTGAGTCGGTGTGCTCCCATTGGAATGGCGGAATTCAGGAATGGCAGGGGGCTTTGTTTCTTGCGCAGAACCAATGGGCGCAAGGAAAATCAGCCCGAACAGCAAGACGGCCAAATTCAATCTCACCAGGCGTTGCATGATTGCATAATCAACGAATTGACGGGAAGGGCAAGGATGGGTCAAAAAAACAGTATCCTCGGTAAAAGCCTGCAAAAACGACAAAACAGTCGCAAAAAACCTGTTATGACCGACAGTGTTTCGTGAAACGATTATATTGACGCAATTTTTGCGACGCATATATTGCGTACATAACCCCTAGTTTAATCGATATGTCACAAGAAATAAAGCAATTTTCGTAAATATTCACCACATGAATAAACAAAATACGAATACTGCTACAAGAACCATTTTGTTTCGGCGGGGATAGAGTAACAATCCCTGTGCCCACCAACCTCAAAACACCTCAAAAAAGCGGTTATCAGTTCCACCTTCGCCGATTTTCAGCTTGACAGGTTTGAGGCATTTTGGGCAACGGCCTTCATAAGCGGTGCCATCGCGGTTGACGTAAACCCTTGAATAGACGCCACAACAGGTGAATTTTAAGCCGAGAAATCTTTTTTGTGTCTTTTCGTCCAATAATTCCTGCGATGACGGTGATTCGTTTTTTGTTGCGTTATTTTGAGACGCAGCTATTTTACCAAACGCATTGGGGTCACTGGATAGATCAAGTTGACGTCGGGACATGATTGCTCTGTTCCCTAAAATTACCGACATACCACCATGACAATACCGGCAAGGACACTATAATTGACAAAGAATTGGGTGGCTTTCTTTGGATCGCTTTATTATACACCACAATAATCAATTGCATATTGGAAATTCGGGGAAAAATTATGGCAAAAACATGCGTTCTGGCCTATTCAGGCGGTCTCGACACATCGGTCATTCTCGGTTGGCTCATGGACAAAGGTTATGACGTCCACGCGGTTTACGTCGATCTCGGTCAGCCGTGCGAAGATCGTGACGCCATTCGTCAAAAAGCGGAAAATATCGGGGCGAAATCTGTACGGTTTGTCGATGTGCAGGAAGAGCTTTGCCGCGATTTCGCTTTTCCGATTTTGCAGTGGCAGGCCAAATACGAAGCGGTTTACCTGCTCGGCACTTCGATTGCCAGGCCGCTCATCTCAAAGGTCGCATTACAAGTGGCAAGGGAAGTCGGTGCAACGGCTTACGCACACGGTGCCACCGGAAAAGGCAACGACCAGTGCCGTTTCCAATTGGCCGCCGAAGCCCTCAATCCCGATATTGAGCTCATCGCGCCGTGGCGGATGGAGGAATTTCGCAACCAATTCCCCGGTCGTACGGAAATGATTCATTACTGCAACGAAAAAGGTATTCCGATCAAGGCGTCGATCCAAAAACCGTACAGCAGCGACGAAAACTGCCTGCACATCAGCTACGAAGCCGGCGAACTCGAAAAACTGGACGTCAACGGCGTCAAGCGAGTCGATTTCGGGATGGTGACCCGTCCGCAGGACGCACCGGACAAGGTGGAAACCGTGACCGTCGATTTCAATTCGGGCGTGCCTGTCGCGGTCAATGGGCAGAAACTTTCGGCCATTGACATTGTCAAGACGCTCAACACGATTGGCGGTCGCAACGGGATCGGCCTGCTGGATATGGTCGAAAACCGTTTCGTCGGTATGAAAAGTCGCGGCGTTTACGAAAGCCCCGGCATGACGATTTTGTACAACGCCCACCGCTTGGTCGAGCAACTGACGCTTGACCGCGACCTGATGCACTTGCGTGATCGGCTGGCACACGAAGTGGCCGAAATGGTTTATTACGGTTACTGGTACTGCGCGAAAATGGACGCTCTGCTCGCCTTTATCCGGGAAACGCAGAAACCGGTGAGCGGCCAGGTGACTCTCGAATTGTACAAAGGCAACATGACCGTTGCCGGTCGCAGCAGTTCCAACAGCCTGTACGACGAGGGTATCGCGTCGATGGAAGGCGGCGGTGCTTACAACCAAACCGACGCGGGCGGTTTTCTTCGCATTCAATCCTTGCCGCTTCGCGTGCAGGGGCGTGTTCATAAACGAGAGTATTAATGCCGATCAATACGACCGGTGAAATCGGGCTTCGTCAGGTCATAATAAGTCACTCATCGTGTCAAAAAGCTGTTGTTTACAGTTTGAGTTTCTTATTTTTCTTCCGGGATTCCAAGTTCCGCAAGCGTTGTGCGGAGCCAACGGAGTGATTTTTCGATGGTCGGGCCGCCGTTCCCTTCCACTTCCATGCTGATGGGACCGTTGAATCCCGCATCATGCACAATTTTCAGGCTTTCCTTGATATTTGCCGCGTTGACGCCATCGCCAATGGCACTGTGACTGATTGGGATGCCGGTGTCTTCACCGCGATTGCTTGCCGATAACTGTTCGGTGACATCCTTGATATGCATGTGCTTGACTTTTTTGCCGAAACGACGTGCAAAGTCAACCGGATTCTGGCCTGCGATGTACGAGTTGCCTGTGTCGAGGTTCAACCCAAACCAGCGACTGTCGCAAAACTCCAACATGCGTCCGAGAAATTCCGGCTTGGTCGTGTAGTATCCGTGAATTTCAATGGTGATGGTCATTTCATTTTTTTCGGCCAGTTCGATGATTTGCCCGTAGTGGTGCGTCAAGCCCAAAAATTCATGTTGACTAAAATCGTGATTTTCTCTATATTGTTTCAGTTTTCACCAACTGAATCATGGAGGCAAAATCATGAATACGGAAAAATATATTGTTCGTCTCAGCGACGAGGAACGCCAAGACCTTGAAAAAATCGTCAAAAAATTGAAAGGAACTTCGCAAAAAGTCAATCGTGCTCTTGCTTTACTTCACGCCGATGCCAATGGTCCCGACTGGACAAATGACCAAATCGCAGCGAGAACCGGCCTGACCGTGCGCGCCATTACCAATATTCGAAAACAACTTGTGACCGAAGGTTTCGAAGCTGCCATCGACCGTAAACAACGACGGTTGCCCGCTGTGCCACAAAAACTCGACGGTTTGCAGGAAGCCCAAGTCATC
>Ga0082212_10011324_pt1 | contig 11320 bp, 9 predicted proteins | sample TergutNt197P3_FD_71548 | JGI IMG/M metagenome (GOLD analysis project Ga0082212, IMG submission 71548) | Neocapritermes taracua P3 segment gut microbial communities from Petit-Saut dam, French Guiana - Nt197 P3 | ecosystem: Host-associated > Arthropoda: Insects > Digestive system > Gut ... | reverse complement strand
CTGGCCCAGAGGCCGATGGCCGGGCTCGGCCCGGCCAGGGGGCTCTGGTAGCGGACATCTCCGGCCACCGGGAGGCCCAGAGAGGCCAGTTGGGCCCTTATCTGGTGCTTGAAACCCGTTTCCAGATCCACTTCCAAAAGGCTTAAGGGCCCGAGCCGGCGCGCCAGTCGCCAGGTCAGGACCGCTTCGGAGCCGATCTCGCCGGGCCGGGCCGGCCGGGTCAGAGCCCCTTCCCGGACCAGAAGCTGGCCCAGGCGGCCCTGAGAGTCCGAGGGCGTTCCTGTGACCAGGGCCAAATAGAGCTTCCTGGCCCGGCGCTCCCGGAATTCCCGGCTCAGGCGGGCGGCCGCCTTGGAGGTCTTGGCCAGGGCCATGACCCCGCCCACGGCCCGGTCCAGGCGGTGGATCAGGCCCACAAAGGCCCGGCCCGTCTTGTTCCGGGCCAGATAATCTCCGGCCCAGGTCAAAAGGTCGGGCCGGGCGCTGCCATCGGGCTGGGCCAGCCGGCCCGGCGGCTTTTGAACTATCAAAAGGTGGTTATCTTCGTATATAATGGCTGGCGCACACATCTTTCCATTATATAATTTTTCAGGGCCTGGAGTACATAAAAAAATGATTGCCGGAAGACGCGAGACCCTAGCCGGGCTGACTGCGGAATTCGCCGCGGCCGGCCTTAAGCTTTCAGCCCCCGAGGCTGAAAAATTCTGGCGCCTCCACCAGCTCCTGACCAAAAGAAACCCGGAGGGTGACCTAACCCGGATCAGGGGTTTTTACAACCTCATTTACAAGCATTATATCGACGGAGCCCTGGCCGCTGAATTCATGGACCCCCAAGGCCTGACCCTGGACCTGGGCAGCGGGGCCGGCTTCCCGGGCCTGCCCCTGGCCATTCGCCGCCCCCGCTGGCCCCTCCTCCTGGCCGAACCCCGGGGCCGCCGCCTGGCCTTCATTGAAGAGGCCGCGGCCCTATTGGGCCTGGACAACGTGTCCGTCTATCCCCACAAGGTGGGCCCGCGTTTCGACCGGGCCGTGGACAACCTGATAAGCCGCGATTTTGAACGGACGGCCGCCACCCTGGCCCGGGCCGCGGCCTGGCTGCCTCCGGGGGGCCGGGTTTACCTGATGAAAGGGCCTAAGGTGGACCAGGAACTGGAGGCGGCGGCCCAACAACCGCAGTGGGCCGAGTTTGAACTGGAGAGTGACCGGGCCTACACCCTGGGAGCCAGCGGTCTTAAACGCCGCTTTCTCACCTGGCGGAAAACGGAACAAGTTCCGACGGGGCGCACCCCGGCGGGCCGGCCAGCCGGGGAGCGGGCCTTGGGACGAGCCCCTATAGAGATAGCCAGCCGCCAGAACCCCCGCTACAAGGGCTGGCTGAAGCTTCTGACCGGCCGCGGCCAGGCCAAGAGCGGCCAGGCCCTGGTGGCCGGGGCCAAGTTCATTGGGGAAATCATGGCCCGGCACCCGGAGCGGGTCCTGGGCCTTCTGGCCCGGCGTCCGGATGAGGCCCCGCCCCGGCCGACCAACCTGCCGCTCTACCTTATCCGCCCGGAAATCTGGCCCGACCTGGACCCCAGCGGAACCGGACCGCCCCTGCTCCTCCTGAGCCCCCCGGATATCCCCCTCTGGAGCGGAACCCTGGCCGAGGGCCTGACGATCTTTCTGCCCTGCCAGGACCCGGGCAACCTGGGCTCGGCCATCCGCACCTGCGCCGCCCTGGGCGCCAGGCCGGTCATCCTCCGGGAGGCGGCCAGCCCCTGGCACCCCAAGAGCCTCCGGGCTTCGGGCCCGGCGGTCCTGGACGCCGGCCTGGAACAGGGCCCCAGCTTGACAGACCTGGCCGGGCTGGATCTGCCCGGCCTGTTCGGCTTTTCACCCCGGGGCCGGAATTTACTGGAAACCGACTTGGGCCCCCGGGCCGGATTCGTCTTCGGCCTTGAAGGCCCGGGCCTGCCCCCCAATTGGCCCCCGGAGCGCCTTTTGGCCATACCCATGCGGCCGGGCCCGGAATCTCTGGGGGTGGCCGCGGCCCTGGCCGTGGCCTTGGGCTGGTGGCTGGCCCGAGGCGCCTGAACTGTTTATCCTTAGATAAACTTGGTTATCCTGCCGACCACGGTCTGCGGGTTGATCGGTTTTATAATGAAATCATTCCCTCCCACTCGCAGGGCCTTGGCCACAACATCTTTCTGGGCATTGCCCGTAATAAAAACAATAGGCATTTTATGGCCGACCTCTCTAATTCTTTCCGCCAGTTCCAAGCCGGTCATGCCCGGCATATCAATATCAAAAACAAACAGGTCGGGTCTTTGCGTTTTCATGACATTCAAGGCCGCCAGGCCTGAGGTGACAGCGATGATCTTGCATGGGATCTCTTTAAGCGCCAATCTGAAAAGGTCCAAACATTGCGGATCGTCGTCCACCGCCAGTATGATTTTACCGGCGCGCTTTTGAAGAGCGGCTTCATCGAGTTGTTCAATATCAGCGGGCTCGTCTTCCTTGGTTAAAGCCATCTGTATATCTATGGACAGCGCCGTCAACTGGGAAAGCAAAAAGCTAACATATGATTCGAATCTGGCCTGTTTTTCGCCGCTTAAGCTGTTTACATATTTCCAGCACTCGGCCGCCAGGTCGTCGGCGCCGATCTTGACCAATTCCTCCCGCAAAGCCAGCACTTTCACTGGCAGGGCTTTGGCGTCTTTTTTTCCCAACGCTTCCCTTATTTCGGCCTCGACCTGGGGAAAATCGTCGATGAAATTCTGCAGTTCCTGAACATACTCATCCAGTTCCTGCTGCCTCATCTGCAGCAGACGATTCGCGATTTTCAAATCCTCAATGGCCAGCAGCCTTTCTCTGTTAAGCATGGCGACATCCCTCAATTTTTTAAATTTAGAATATCTTTCGCGCCGTCAAAGTCATACCGTTTCAACGCCGCGACTGCATCAGCCACCAAGGTATTGGCTTTTTCGCCGAAATCATACGCCTGCAAACCGCTTAACACCTCGATCGCGGCGTCGCTGTCGAAGGCCTCAACAGCGTCCGCCGCTTTCACCAGGTTCTCCCGAAGAAACGCGGTATCGCCTTTTTCTTTTTCCCGGGCGGCTTCAGCGGGCGGAAAAACAAACGATAACTGCTCATACAGGGACCGGAGCTGGTTTAAGAAGTCTGGACAGTGCGTCACGCAGTAATCGGTTTCCTTATTTTTTGAAGCCATTTCCAGCCTGAACGCGATATCCGACATCTCCGCCGCGCCTATGCTGGCCAGCGTTGATTTTATCGCGTGAACGGCTATGGAAAAATTTTTGTAGTTTTGTTCGTCTATCAACCGGCCCAGCTTTTCGCTGCCTTCCAGGAGCTTGTCATAAAAAAGCTTCAGGTTTTCGCGATACATCCCTTTCAAGCCATTGAAACGGCGCAAACCGATCTCCACGTCAAGGGCCTCTATTTTACCAAGGGCTTCCCAAAAAGCGCCGTCTGTTCCGTCGTCAGCGTTTTCATCAGCGTTTTCAGCGGCGTCCTCTTTTTTTTTTGACCTCTCTTTTTTTATGATCACATCAGCCGGCAGCCAGGCCACCAGGGTTTTTCTCAAATCAGGCATTTCGATAGGTTTTGACAAAAACCCGTTGAATCCGTTGGCCAGGAACATCTCCTGCGCACCCTGGATGGCGTTGGCTGTCAGGGCGATAATGTTAAGTTGGCCATATTTTCCGCCGAGCGCCCGGATGGCCGCCGTTGTTTCAAGACCGTCCATGTCCGGCATCATATGATCCATGAACACGATATCATAATCGTTGTTCTTGACCAGTTCGATCGCCTCCTGGCCTGAAGATGCCGTATCCGCATCGATTTCAAACAATTCCAATAGCCCGTGGGCCACTTTTATATTAAAGTCATTGTCGTCCACCACCAGGATCCTGGCCTGCGGCGCGCAGATCGCTTGAATGTGGGCATCCTCTTCATGCCTGACTTGAGACGGGTCTCCCGCCACCAAGGGGATCGTGATCGTAAAGGTGGTGCCTTCCCCGTATTCGCTGTCAAGCCGGATATCGCCGCCCATCATCTCTATAAACGACTTGCTTATGACCAGGCCCAAACCCGTGCCCGCGATATATCTGTTTTTTTCCGATTTAGACTGCTCGAAGGCGTGGAACAGCCTGGGAATATCCTCCTTGCGGATACCCATGCCGGTATCTTTTATCTCCATGGTGAGCGTTTGGGTTTTTTCCGAGGTGATTATTTTTAGCGTTACCGAGCCTTTTTCCGTAAATTTAACGGCGTTTCCGCATATATTGGTCAGCACCTGGCGCAATCTCACATCGTCGCCATACAGCGCTTCGGGAATCGTGCCCTCTATTTCCAGCTTGAATTCGATCCCGTTCTTTTTGGCCACATAGGTAAACATGGACGCTTCATTGTCTATAAGGGCCTTGAAATTATAGTGGGTCGGATTAAGCTCCATTTTCCCCGACTCGATTTTAGACATGTCCAAAATATCATTAATGATCGATAACAATGAGTGCGAGGATACATTGATGTCGTTTAAGCAGTCCCGGTCATGGGTGGAAAGGTTGTTTGAGCATAACAAAAGTTCAGTCATCCCGATGATGGCGTTCATGGGCGTCCTGATCTCGTGGCTCATGTTGGCCAAAAAGGCGGATTTGGTCTGGCTGGCCTGCTTGGCGATTTCCAGTTGGCGTTGTTTTTCCTCCGCCTCTTTCATATGCGATATGTCCGTGAAATTTTCAAGCAAGGCCAGACGCCCGTTGTATTCTATTTTGGATACGGATTTAATGACGGCCACCCTTTCGCCGTTGGCCCTGATAAATATCCGCTCGCTACGGTCTATCTCCTGATTCAACTCCATGATCGGGCATTGTTTTGACAGGCAGAACACTTCTTGGCATTTTTTCCCGACCATGGCTTCCACGCTGCTGCCGTGCATACTGACAGCGGCCGGATTTACGGCCAATAATTTGCGGGTCTCGGCGTCGATAATGGCCATGCCGCTTTCGACACGCTCCCAAATGGTTTCCAGTTGCTCTTGGGTCTGTTTCCTTTCCGTTATGTCCGTCAGCGCGCCGGCCACGCATATGGGAACGCCGGAGGAAGTGCGCATCGTAGTGCCAAATGTTTGAAAATATCGGTAATTTCCGTTTTTCATCTTCAGTCGGTAGGTCACATCATAAGGCGTTTTACCGGTGTGGTCGGCCAGATGGGCTTTTAAAGCGTTGAGCGTCCTGTCTTTATCGTCAGGATGGAGACAGTCGCTCCAGCTTGACAGGGCGTTCGGAAAATCGTTCTCATCAGTATAGCCGAGCATCTTGCGAAATTCCCGCGAACAGGAAAACCGGTTATTGGGGCTTTGGGGATCGTCATCCGAAATATCAATATCCCATAACGCCAATTCAAGCGCGTCGCTGGTCAATTTATACTTCATCAGCCCGTAGCCGACCACGGTCTTATAGTTGTGAAGCGCCGTGCCCAGCATTCGGTCCGCTTCTTCAAGCGATATTTTGTCGGAAATAATACTGCGGTAATCATAGAGGCTCTTATCATCGACCCCGGTCAATTGTTTTGACATCTGTTTACCTCATTTTTCTGAGATCACGCCTGAAAAAGATTCCCTAAAAACCTCTTGAACCATCTAAACTATATCATAGGCTGGTTTTTTTTCCAACCGAGAGGGGGGTTCCGCCACTGGGCGGCGACGGAATCCGTATGGGGCGGATGACAAGCGGTGGATTTTGCGGTAAAATAATTGAGAAACCATAGTCAGAGGGGCGGGAGGCCGTCTAAAAACCCATGAAAAAACCATTGTTTCTTGTCGTTGCTTTTCTCGCTTTGACCCTGGCCGCCAACCCCGGCGCGGCGGACACCAGCGGCGACCGCCCGAATAAAAGCGAGTTTAATCGCAACGGCCCGGATAAAACCAGGCCTCGCAACCGGCCTCGGCCAAACCATCCCCAAAGAAGGCCCCAGAAGCCCACGGTAATAATCCAGGTCCCGACCCAGGTCCAGAGCTATTCCCGGACTCAAACCACAATTACCGGCCCCATAACCATAACCCAGGAATTCCCGGCCGCCGTCCTGAAGGTTACGGACGGGGACACCATAATTGTCAGGGCGGGCAATTATCAAGATATCGAGGTTCGCCTCTACGGTATTGACTGCCCCGAGTGGAATCAGCCCGGCGGGGCCGAGGCCGCCGCTTTCACGAGGTCGTTCCAGGGCCGCCAAGTTACGATTCGGCAGATGGACACTGACAGTTATGGCCGGATGGTGGCCCTGATCGAGTTTAATGGCCGCTCGGTCAACCTGGACTTGGCGGCCGGGGGCCACGCCTGGTATTACGCCCATTATTGCCAGTCGCAACCCATCTGCGGGCAGTTACAGGCCGCCGAAGCCGAGGCCCGGGCGGCCAGACGGGGGATTTGGGGCGGGCGGAGTCCGGTGGCGCCGTGGGAATGGCGGACTAGGAGGTAAAACTGGCCCACACGCTGCGCGCCCGGACCAATTCCTGGCCGTCGGAGAGGCGGAAGAGGCCGTGCAGAAAGGCGCCTTCCGCGTCCAGGGCCCCCCGCCCCACCACGGTGTCCCCATACCGCCCCTCGGCCCGGTACAGTATCTGCAGTGATTTGAGCAGCTTGAAAGAACTGATCTCCTCAGGCACCGATTCCGCCAGCCAGGCGGCCAGACAGGCGTTGTTCACATGGTTGTTGCGGTCGATATCTGATTTCCGCACCGCGAACGAGACTAGGTGCGGCGCGTTCTCCTGGCCCGGCAGGCGCGGGCGGCCAACCTCCATGACCAGTTCCGGATTTTTCGGCTGGAGGGCCGTGATGAACTCCGGCATGCGTTCGGCCCGCCGCGTTTCCAGATTAAGGACCACCCAGTCGGTCACGGCCCTGGCCGAAACCCTCCCTTGCCAGGTCATGAGAAAATCCCGGCGGTATTGCAGGCGCTCGGCCGCCACGGGCCAGGTCCTGACCGTGACCCACTCTTCATCGCCCGGAGCCCCGCCGCCCAAATACGGCCATTCTTCAAACTCGAGCCACAGCCGGGCCAAGGCCCAGGCCAGGCCCCGCCGGGCCAGTTCCTCCATGGAAAAACCCAGTTCAGCCGCATGAAGCGTGGCGGCCTCTTCCATGTACCCGCACAAGATCTGAAGCGGGACCCGGTAGTCCGGACCTATTTCATAGCCCCGGATTTTGAATTTTTCAGTGCGAACCCAGTTCATTGGCTGATTATACCAGATTCGTCATTAAGAGATTAGGTAAAGACCATTTCCAGCCCTTCCCGCTTTCACCTTTTCCGAAAATCCAAAATAGAGGCGGAATCGAACAGAACGCCGTTCAGGCGGATTTCGACAAGGTTTTTCCCAGGGAAGGTTTTTGATAGGCCTCGGCTTGTTTTTTTCGGGCCAGGTTCAGGGCGTTTTGGGCCAGCATTTCAGCGGCTTCCCCTCCGGCCAGAAGGCACTCTTTGAAGGCTGAAAGGGCTTCGATTTGAGAGGGCGTCAGATCCTTGGAGTCTTTACTTTTTCCAAGCAATTCCTTCCCTTTATTGAGAGCTTCTAAAAAGTCACGTCCGTTGATTTGGCATATTTTTTCCATATTTAAGAGCGAGAGCCCTTTTTTTTGGTTCATAAAATTAATAAAAAGGCTATGAGTAATACCAAATCTTTGGGCCGCTTCCGTTTTATTCAGCCCCGACTTTTTTAGCCAATTTTCAATATATGCTCGGAAATATTCAATAGTATTAGTGCGTTCTGTTGATGTTTTAGGCATGGATAACTTTATAATCTATCTTGGTCCAATAGATTACTTAATTATTGACAAACGGTTCATTTGGTGATTTAATGTCCAATCAGTTATTTAGAAGTTACTTTTTGATTTCCTGTGGAATATAAATATATCGGCAGGAAAATAATATATATTTAATTATTTTGTCAAGATAAATCATCTTAAGGGAACCTCTAAAAAATGTCATTGCGAGGAGCGCAGCGACGAAGCAATCCAGGTAACTAATTGGTATTGCAAAATTTCTGGATTGCTTCGCTTCGCTCGCAATGACGGAACGCGGATTTTTAGAGGTGCCCTTAAAGTAGGCAAAGATTTGAATTTTTCGCCGCCGTCCATATTTGAGGCCTTTACCTTTAGGCTAAAAATTATAGCACCCAGTTTTTTCTGGGTTTTGACACAAATGAGAAACAGGAGGCTTGATTATGATGAAACAGATGAGTTCTTTGAGACGGCTGGCCTTTACAGCCTTTGTGGTCATGTCGTTTCTCCCCCTAGTAGCCTGCGGCGGAGGTGGTGGTGGCACCCGTGGAATTAGTAGTGACTTGTCGAAGGGAAGTATAAGTACCAAAATAGCCGGCGGCGCTCCATATACCGGTCCAGCTAATGACAAATACGATATTGTCGCATCTTCTTATTTGGCCGATTATATGACCGGAGAGGCCAGTGTCGCCGGCATCACCCTAATAAAAACGGGGGACGCCACTGACGGCATGTATTTTGATGGCGATAATGTTGTCTTTATTATTGAGGGCAATCAGCTACCAATTCCAATTGAGGGATTCGACCTTTATGGTGGGAACATGCCCATCTTAGCCGGTAAGTTCGATGAGAACGATGTCATAGCGCGACTGGGTAGTGGTTTAGTCCCGGGCGGCCCCCTGGAGTTTTCAGATTTTGGATATTGGGTAGCCGCTCAACATATAGATGTTGGTGCGGATAAGGCCTCCGGTTTTGATAATGGGGAAGCTTTTGCTTTTGGGAGCAACGACAGCAAAATAGTACCCTTAGGTGAAGGCGGCAACGCTAGTTTCACAGGCGCGGCGCTAGGAGTGGCTTTTAGTGGCACTCAGGACGAAGCGACATTTGCTTCGTTGACAGGCACTGCCAACTTGGCAGTTACCGGAGGCGGCTCCACCGGCTCGCTAGATCTCATATTTCCCGGCTTTTATGATTTGTCGGGTACAATCACCTCGGGCTTGAGTGGAAGCCAATTCAATGGCTCCTTCGACACGATTGAGAGAAATACAGATATCGCCCCGATCAACGGGATCATTCTACCCGAAGATATATCCGCCTATGGAGATAAAGACTTCTCTGGCCTAGCTTTCAACGACACTGGCTCTGGCGCCGCCAGTGAGGCTGTGGGCATTTTCGGAATGTTCACTGATGCCGGCGGCCAGGGCTTTTTTGGCTCCTTTGGTGTAAAGTAGCCATAAATTAACCGGGTATGCTCCATTTCCTGGGCCGCTTAGCGGCGAATCAACCAACCCTATGGGCGGGCGGAACCAGACTCTGGTTTCGCCCATGCTCATAGGCCTCTGTTCTGACCGGCCAGGAAATAATCAGCGGAGGCCCGGTTGCTCTCTTGGCCCATGGGCAACTGACGAGGCCGAAAAACTCTATCAGGGTCTGCTCCACTCCGGCCACGAGATGGACTTCCGCCTGGAAGCGGCCTTTCAATTCGGCCAGATACCCCTGGGCCGTATAAGACAATGCAGAAACGAACACAAAGATATGGCCTGACCGCCTTTTTCACCTTGGTTTTGTGTTGCTTCGTGGTTGCTTCGGCTTTGGCCGGGATGGCTCCGAAGCCTGTGTCCGCCGGTGAAGCTCTGGTTCTGGCCAAATCCCTTTTTGAAAAAGGGCGGCTGGACGAGGCGGAACAGGTATATACTGCCCTCCGCAATAATCCGAACGAAGAATATCGCCTGGAAGCAGCCTTTCAACTGGGTCAGATACGTTTGCGCCAGGGCAAATTCCGGCAGGCAACCATCATCTTTCACGAGATTTTGAATCAGCGTCCTGATTTGGCCCGGGTGCGCCTGGAATTGGCCCAGGCCTATTTTCTGGACAAGAATTACGAAGACGCCGCCTTTCAGTTTGAACTGGTCAAGGGCGGCGATCTGCCCCCGGAAGTCCTGGCCAATGTGGACGTCTTTCTGGACGCCATACGCCGCCAGAAAAACTGGACCATTGATTTTTCCTTTTCCCCCGTGTCTGATTCCAACCTTAACCAGGCCTCTGGGGGCCGAGAAGAATGCATTAACACTGTTTTCGGAACCCTCTGCCGCCCCTTGCCGGAAAAAGCCAGTGGTGTTGGCCTTAACGCCAACGCGACAGTGGATTATTTCTGGCGCTTCCACCAGGATTGGGGGCTCAAGGCCACCTTGGGTTTTTACGGCACCGTCTATGAAGATAACAGGTTTGACGACTATTCCTTCTATGCCGCCTTGGGGCCGCGTTATTTGTGGGAGAGCGGTGAAGCCAGCTTGCAACCCACCTTCAGAAAACGCTGGGTCGGCGCCAAGCAATACAGCGAAGAATCCGGCCTGCGCCTGGATGCGCGGCAAACTTATAGCCGTTTAATTTTAAGAGGCGGAGCGGCCATTTCCGCTCCCCGCTATGCTGATTCCTATGTGCAAAGCGTCCTTAAAGGTCATTCCTGGAACGCCTATATCCAGCCGCGCTATATCCTGACTGACCGAACTTTCGTCCAGGCCGGGCTAAGTTTTATGCAGGAAAATACAGAGGTCCGCGCCTATGCCAATGACAACTGGCGCTATGCCCTCGGAGCCTACCATGCCTTCCCTTACGGAATTTCCCTGTTTATGGAGGGAAGCCTGACCCAGACGCGCTACCAGGACTCCCAATGGTTCGTCACTCGTGACAACCTGATTGACGTGGCGGTTCGAGAGGACAAGACCTGGCAAATCTACACCTCTCTTTCCAGCAACATCTTTGAGCGTTACAACATAACGCCGGTTCTGCAATATGCCTACACCAAACGCGATTCCAATATCTGGACCCGGGAATACGACCGCCATCGCGTTAACCTGCTTTTCAATTACAAATTATAGCGTTGCTTAATGGTCTTTTTGCCTCCTGGCGGCGTTGCTTATGTTTTTTAAGGCTCGAAATATATCCATCTATTCAGATCCGCAGCCCTTCTTCTTCCCTTGTTTTTCCAATTGACAGGCTTGGCTATTTTCGCGAAAATTGAACCACCGGGGGACAACGCCATGGGTTTCTCTGACTACACGCATTCCATGTCGCATCGGCATCTCGACACCGCCTATTTCATCCCTCCCGCCATAGACGATATCATCTGCAGGGGCCTCATGAGGGACTGGCTTGAACTCCGGGAGGCCTTGAGGGCGTATCCACCGCTCAGGGACGACATCATCAGGATATGCGCCAATTATATCTCCGACCCTACCGAGCAACGCTACCGTTTTTGGTGGAACTATGTCCAAGGCCCCGCTGTGGGATGACGTCCTGACCGCCGCCTGCCGCCTCCAGCA
>Ga0082212_10011323_pt1 | contig 11320 bp, 3 predicted proteins | sample TergutNt197P3_FD_71548 | JGI IMG/M metagenome (GOLD analysis project Ga0082212, IMG submission 71548) | Neocapritermes taracua P3 segment gut microbial communities from Petit-Saut dam, French Guiana - Nt197 P3 | ecosystem: Host-associated > Arthropoda: Insects > Digestive system > Gut ... | reverse complement strand
AACGGGAACGGGAATTATTTTTGCACCTGATTTCCGTTTCCGGAGTCGGAGCGAATACCGCCCGTATGGTTCTTTCATCCATTGCATCCTACGAATTGGAAGGAATTATTTCTTCCGGCAATGCCAATGCCCTGAAAACCGTGAAAGGCATCGGCAGCAAAACAGCGGAACGAATCATCATCGACTTGAAAGATAAAATCAAGGTAAGCGGAGGTTCCGGCGCTTCATCGGCTCCTTCCGGCGCTTCAAGCGAAGCGGCAAAAGAGGCGGTATCTGCGCTTACAATGTTGGGATTTAATCTTTTAGCCTCTCAAAAAGTAGTTTCTAAAATTGAAAAAGAATATCCGGCATTCACCGTAGAAGAAATAATCAAACACGCATTAAAAATGCTTTGATGAGGTTTCCCAAAAAACATATACTACTGAACGGTCTGGTACTCTTGTTAGCCGGAGGAATTTACGGTTTAAATACCGGTAAATCCGACGGTAATTTCTACCTCCCTGAGGCTGTGCCCTTCATAGAAGAACCTCAGTCGGTTGTTGTCGGGGACACAGTTTCACCGGCGTTTCCCGTAGCAAAAACGGTTCCTGAAATTTACGATGATTTGCAACAAATTCATCCGATTGATTTAAAAACGCCACAAGAACTTGATAACGATTTTCAATACAATCCGCAAACAAACCGTTACGAGTTACATTCAAAAATTGGTGATTCTGACCTTACCACTCCCATATCGCTTACTCCGGAAGAATATTTCGAATACAGTTTGCAAAAAAGTATGAGTTCTTTTTTCAGAGAGAGGTATTCGGAAGAGCGTCAGAAACAGGATTCTGCCAAAAGTAAAGATATACTTTCTGCTTTTGATTTCAAATTCGATCTGGGACCGGCAGATAAAATATTCGGACCGGGCGGCGTTCAGTTGAAAGCCGATGGAAACGTTACTACAAAAATGGGATTTACACGTACTTCCACAGGAAACCCCACTTTAACCGAACGGCAAAGAAATCGGACAGCATTTGATTTTGATGCGCAAATACAGACAAGCATCTCTGCTTCAGTTGGTGATAAACTCAACTACGATATGAATTACAATACCCAATCCACTTTTGGTTTCGATACAAGAAAGCTTAAATTGGCTTATGTCGGAAAAGAAGATGAGATAGTCAGGGTGTTTGAAGCCGGTAATGTGAGTATGAATACTACCAATTCCCTGATTCGGGGAGGCGCTGCGCTTTTCGGTTTCAAAACAGAGTTGCAGTTCGGCAAACTTACAGTAGGCGCTATATTATCTCAACAGGAATCACAATCTCGAACAATTTCGTCCAGGGGAAATGTCCAAACAACACCATTTGAGATTACAGCAGATATGTATGACGAAAATATGCACTTCTTTTTAGGTCATTATTATTACGATGCCTACGATGATGCTATGAACGCTTTGCCTTTCATTCGGTCGGGAATCAAAATCGACCGCATTGAAGTTTGGATAACCAATAAAAACTCCGATTTTAATGAAGCAAGAAATATAGTAGCTTTCGCTGATTTGGCGGAAAATGTGCATATCTATAATGAAGTATTTACAAAACCCAATATTGGCTCCGGTTTTTTTCCGTCTAACAGTGCAAATGATTTATATACTACCATTGTTAACAGGTATCCCGAAGTGAGGAACATCAGCAGCGTAAACCAGATATTGGGAGCAACCGAATTGGAAGGAGGAACCGATTTTGAAAAAATAGAAAGCGCTCGTAAATTGGGGCCTTCGGAATATACCTTTCACCCGCAGTTGGGCTACATTTCACTGCGAAGGCCTTTGCTCGCCGACGAAGTATTGGCGGTCGCATACGCCTATTCTCTCGGCGGATCTACCTATCAAGTTGGTGAATTTTCGACAGATAATCCCTCTAATACTAAAAATACCCTGTATGTCAAGTTGTTAAAAGGAACAACGGTATCTCCCGACTCCCCTACATGGAGATTGATGATGAAAAATGTATATTCCATCACAAACGGACAAAGCCTCGACAGAGATCAATTCCGACTCAACATCAAACACCAAAACGATACGACCGGCGTTTTCCTCAACTATATCACCGAAGGCGACATTGCCAATCAACTCCTGTTGCGCGTAATGAATTTAGATCGGCTCAACTCACGAAACGAACCGCATCCCGATGGAGTTTTCGATTTTGTAGAAGAACTGACCGTTTTTCCTCAATACGGTAGAATTATTTTTCCGGTAATTGAGCCTTTTGGATCGCATCTGCGAAAAAAAATAAATAATGACGTCATCGCTGATAAATATGTTTTTCAGGAATTGTATGATTCTACTTTGACAGTTGCCCGTCAGACTGCCGAAAAAAATAAATTTATTCTTCAAGGTGAATTTAAGGGCGCTAACAGTTCAAATATTGATTTGGGGGGATATAATGTAACCAAAGGCTCTGTGGTAGTAACAGCCAATGGCGTTCGCTTGCAGGAGGGCAGAGATTATATGGTTGAATATCAAACAGGAACAGTAACCATTATTAATCCGGTTTATGAGAATAATCCCAATATTAAAATATCTTCCGAAGACCACAGCAACTTCAATATGCAACGAAAAACCATGATGGGTTTGAATCTGAATTATGCATTCAGTCCGCAGTTCAATGTTGGGGCAACGGTTATGAACTTGAGCGAAATGCCGCTTACAATGAAAACACCTCCCGGGCAAGAATCTATTAACAACACGCTGTTTGGCTTCAACGTAAATTATGCAACACAGTCGCAGGCATTGACCAATTTATTCGACAAACTGCCTTTCTTAGAAGCAACTGCCCCTTCGCAAATTACATTCAGCGCCGAATATGCTCAACTGATACCCGGTCATTATAAAAGTAAATTTGGTGGGGACTATGCTTTTATCGACGATTTCGAACAAGCCAAGCGGCCGATTGACCTTCGTTCGCCTTTTTCATGGTTTTTAGCGTCAACGCCATCCTTATTCCCCGAATCCCGTTTGGTCAATGATATCAATTATGGAAAAAACCGGTCTCTACTTGCATGGTATTATATCGACGGACTATTTACACGCAATTCCTCTTTGACGCCTACGCATATCAAAAACGATTTAAATCAATTGTCCAATCACTACGTGAGAGAAGTATTAGAAACAGAACTTTTCCCGAATAAAGACCAACGTTTCGGTGAATCGGCTACCATTCCTGTTCTAAATCTTGCTTTTTATCCCCAAGAACGCGGTCCGTATAATTTGGATTCCGATGGGATGAATGAGCAAGGCCGTTTGAATCAACCCGAAAAACGTTGGGGAGGCATTATGCGGAGAATGGATAGCGGACAGACTGATTTTGAAGCAAACAATGTTGAAACCATCGAGTTTTGGTTATTGGATCCGTTTATCTACAACCCTAACTCTCCGGGCGGGGATTTATATTTCAATCTGGGGGAAGTTTCGGAAGACATTCTGAAAGACGAAAAAAAATTCTTTGAAAACGGATTACCAATCGACGGAGATACAACGAAAGTGGATAAAACCGTTTGGGGATATGTTCCCAAACAACAATCCACCGTATATGCTTTCGATAATGCAAAAGGAGCAAGGAAATTACAGGACGTGGGATTAAATGGTTTAAGTACGGAGCAGGAATTCACTTATCCGACTTATGCCACCTATTTGGAGGAACTGCAAAACAGATTGCCTGCATCGACCATTCAAATGATGCGGGAAGATCCATTTTCTCCTTTTAATGACCCTGCCGGAGATAATTATCACTATTTCAGAGGATCGGATTATGATCGGGCAGAAATGCCGATTTTGGGAAGATACAAGCGGTTCAATGGAACGGAAGGAAATTCTGCCGATGCCGAAGATTCCCCTGAAAACTACAACACTGCGGCTCGAATATCGCCCGATGTGGAAGATATCAATCAAGACAATACACTGAACGAAACCGAAAGGTATTTCCAGTATAAAATATCCATTCGTCCGGAAGATATGCAGGTCGGACAAAATCACATAGTACAGAAATTGGAAGTAATACCATTTCTGAAAAATGGCGCGAATGAAACAGTAACATGGTATCAGTTCAAAATTCCTATCCGTGAATTTGACGATTCCTACGGCGGCATGCGGGACTTTAAAACCATTCGTTTTATGCGAATGTTTTTGACAAACTTTTCCGACTCTGTGATTTTGCGTTTCGGATCATTCGAATTGGTTCGCGGCGACTGGCGCGTATATACTAAAGATTTATTTGACCCCAAACTACCTCCGCAAACAGATGCAAGCATCAGCCTGTCGGTGGTGAATGTGGAAGAAAACGGAGAAAAACAACCGGTGAATTATATAATGCCTCCGGGCGTGAATCGTATTTTAGACCCCGGTCAGCCCCAACTGCGTCAAGAAAACGAACAGGCTTTAGCGGCTCAAATAACGGACTTGTCCCCGGGGGATGCCAGAGCCGTATATAAATCAACAGCCTTAGATACGAGGCAGTATCGAAGGATTCAAATGTTTTCTCATGCGGAAGAATTTATTAATAATTCCAATCTGCAAGACAATGATCTTTCCATTTTTATCCGGTTGGGATCAGACTACACCAGCCATTATTACGAATACGAAATTCCGCTGAGAATCACGCCTCCCGGACGTTATGGCGGGAATAATTCAGACAGGGAAGCCGTTTGGCCTAATTCCAATATGTTTGATTTTCCCTTCGAACTACTCACTAATCTTAAATTAGAACGAAACAAGGAAAAACGAAAAGCCGGATCCGATATTACTTATTATACTCCCTACAAGTCCTTTGACCCGCAAAAACCAATGAATACGGTTACGATCGTCGGAAACCCCTCTGTTTCAGACGTAAAGGTAATTATGATAGGCGTTCGCAATAATTCGAGATATACACAATCGGTGGAGGTATGGGTAAACGAACTGCGATTGACCGAATTCAACGAAGACGGAGGATGGGCCGGCAATGCAAATCTTTTTGTCGGATTATCGGATTTCGGATCGGTCAACTTTGCAGGAAGAAAAGAAACTGCCGGATTCGGAAGTTTGGATCAAGGGATTATGGAACGTAATTTAGACGACACCTATCAATACAGCATATCTACCCAACTTAATTTGGGGCGTTTCCTGCCGGAAAAAATAAAAATGAACATTCCTTTTTTCTATTCTTACCACGAAGACGTCCTTAGTCCCAAATTCAACCCATTGGATCAGGATGTACTGCTCAAAGAAGCAATCAATTCCGTAGAAACAAAAGCAGAAAAAGATTCTATCCGAAATTTTGCCCAAAACAAAATTACTACCAAAACGATTGATTTTAACAATGTAAGGATGGCTATTCAGAGTAAAACACCAATGCCTTATGATCCGGCAAACTTCGACTTTAGTTATTCATTTGTGGAAAATAGTTTGCAAAATGCAACTACGGAATATGACCACACAACCCGAACACGTCTTATCGCAAACTACGTGTATGGTTCGCCCTTGAAAGCATGGACGCCGTTCGGAAATTCTCAGAGTAGTTTACAAAACAATTCCAATGAAAACCCAAGATCAAGCGCTATCAATAAATTCTTTAAGGATATTGAAATCGGCTATCTGCCAAACAGTATTGCGCTCAATTCGGATATATCCCGAGAGTACAACGAATTTCAATTGCGGGATTTGGGCGATTGGGGTGAAAACGGGATACAAGCATCTTTCAGAGAAGATTTTTTCTGGCATCGTTCAACTGCCGTTCAGTGGGATTTGACAAAAAATCTGAAAGTGAATTTTAATTCCGGAACAAACGCAAAAATTGAATCTCCGTATGATCAAGTAAACAAACGGCTGTATCCCGATAAATATGCCGTGTGGAAAGATTCCGTTTGGCAAAGCATTCAGGAATTGGGAAGACCTATGGATTATAAACAAAATTTTATAGCAAACTACACAATTCCATTCAGAAGCATCCCTGCACTTAATTTTCTAAGCGCCACACTTAACTTTAACAGCGCTTACTCGTGGCAACGAGGCGCCGTTCTTGAAGACCCCGATATCATATTGGGGAATACCATTAGTAATAACCGTGCCTTAGGGATAAACAATGTAACCCTTAATTTGCTTTCTTTGTATAATAAATCTAAATTTCTCGAAGATGCAAACAGAAAATTTACTTCGACGCGATCTTCTAACTCTTCCGTAAGAGCCAATTCGCGACAGTTAATGAATCAACGGACAGCAGAAGAACAAAGAAAAAAATCGTTCGAAAGCGAAATTACGCTTAATTTAGATTCGGCAACCATCGTCAATCATCAACTGGATAATAAACGCCTTCGAATTACCGCACGAAATGCTAACGGCAAATTATATGAAATTAAATATAAGGCCTTGGATAATAATTCCATTCAAATCAATAACAAAGACAGCGTAAATTTGAAATTGACCATATCGCAACTTCCTCCATTGGAAGAAAATACATGGTATAGAACGGCGCAAGCAGCCGCCCGTGTATTGATGATGGTGCGGTCAATTTCATTTTCATACACTCAAAACGATGATATGATGATTCCTTATTTCCTTCCGGATATCGGTAATTTTTATGGTCAAGGTTCAACGCCCATAGGATATGCACCCGGTTTGGATTTTGCATTCGGATTAGCAGGTATGGATTACATAGAAAAAGCCGATCGCCGCGGATGGTTAATAAAAAATTCTGAGAATAATATCACTCCGGCAATGTTAAATAAAACGGAAAACTTCAAATTCACAGCGCTATTGGAACCTGTCGTCGGTATGCGTATCTCACTGAATGCCGACCGCCTGCAATCGAAGCAAAATCAGTATTATTTCATGTACGACCACATGCCTCCCAGAATGAGCGGTAGATTTCAAATGACTACCATTACAATCGGGTCGGCTTTCAGACCAACAAATGCTGCCGATGGATACTATTCCAAAACGTTTGATAATTTTTTGAATAACAGGGGGATTATCGCCGGACGATTAGAAGATGCTTACAATCAAGCCACTTACCCCAATGCGGGATTTCTCAGCGGAAGCCATTTTGCCGGACAACCCTATGATCCGTCCATCGGAGGAGTCGATTATAACGCTTCGGATGTGTTGATACCGGCTTTTCTATCCGCATATACCGGCCAAAATCCGCATTCGACCGGACTAACAGCGTTTCCTTCTCTACTGAAACTGCTCCCCAATTGGAACGTTACTTATGACGGGTTGATGCAAATACCGTTTATCAATAAACATTTCCGAAATTTTGTAATAGATCATAATTATGTAAGTGTCTATTCGATTGGCGCTTTCAATTCGTTCATGAATTGGATAGACGCCAATGGTAGCGATGGAATCGGATTTATCCAAAACGTTACATCCAACAATCCATTTCCGTCTTCTCCTTTTGATATCACTACCGTTAGCATCAACGAAACGTTTAACCCCTTGATAGGTTTAAATTCCACACTTTTGAACGATGTCAGCTTGTCGTTTAAATACGGCAAATCCCGCATGGTCAATCTTAATATATCATCCTACCAAATCACCGAATTATTTAAAGACGACTTTACGTTCGGTGCGGGGTATCGATTCGATAATTTCAATAGAATACTGAAAATCAAAAAAACAGGCGGCGCTAATTTTAATAATGAGTTAAAAATAGATGCAGCCGTCACCTATAATAAAATGCTGAGTTTGATCCGCAAAATTGAAGACGGTTTTACCCAGGCAATCAGTGGTGATTCGCAAACTATAATTAAACTTTCAGCTGATTACAATTTGAGTAGAATGGTTACACTCCAAGCTTATTTCGATCGACAAGTCAGTAACCCTTTGGTTTCTTCGACTGCCTATCCGCTGACAAAATCTAATTTCGGAATCAGCGTACAGGTAAATATCTCTCGATAATAATATAATGGTATAATAGTATAATAGTATAGAAATATATGAAACGTTTGATTTATCTCTCGGTTTTTTTAATCTTATTTTTCAGTGTAACCGTCCATGCAAGTAATGAAAATTCCGGCGCTATTCCCGAAAAAAAATCGGTCATTGAAAAAGTGGCTTCGTGGTATATGGATCACATGAATTACGGCACAATCACCCTGCTGATGACGGTCGAAAGTTCATTTATCCCTTTTCCTTCGGAAGTGATTGTTCCGCCGGCAGCCTACTTAGCCAGTCAAAAGGACAGCCATTTAAACATTATCTTGGTAGTTGTATTTGCCACCTTAGGCGCTTTGCTCGGCTCCATCATCAACTACTACCTTGCTTTGTTTCTCGGACGACCGGTTATTTACCGTTTTGCCGAAAGTAAAATAGGAAAAATGTGTCTGTTAAGCAGCGAAAAAGTAAAAAAAGCCGAAGATTATTTCGTTAAACACGGCAATATCTCAACCCTGATCGGCCGGTTAATTCCGGGCATACGCCAACTGATTTCCATACCGGCAGGGCTATCCCGCATGAATTTCGGTAGTTTCCTGTTATACACTTTCATCGGAGCAAGCGTATGGAACATTGTTTTAGCAATTCTCGGATACATCGCTCATGGCAATGCCGATTTGATTAACCGCTACAGTAAAGAACTTTCCTACCTCCTGTTCGGACTCGGAATCTTATTTGTCCTATATTTGATCTACAACGGATTTTTTAAGAAAGAAAAGCAGGGATAAAAGATGAATACACCGTCATTGCGAGGGCGATAGCCCGAAGCAATCTATATAATTTCTATTGTTAATGCAATTTTTCGAGTAATGTTTTTGGACAGGTAACTATCGGGGCATTAGAGATACCCCATAAATCTGCCATATTGGAATTGAAGCCCGAAACTCCTTCGGGATTGTTGATTACCCGTTTGACTGAGGAACAAAGGGACGCCATCGTGGATCCGGCCTATGGTTTGTTGATATTCAATACGGATGATGACTGTTTCAATTATTATTCTGAGGATGATGAATGGCTCAACCTTTGCGGCGGCCCCGCCAAATCGGAGTTTGCCATTCCCGATTGTTCTCGAATTGTGGTTCATGGAACTTATTACAACAACATTGCACTCGGATCCGGAAACTATGTAACGATACCTGTTCAGGTGGACAAGATTGGTCCATACACCGTTACTATTGTGCCAAACCCTGCAAACGGCTATTATTTCGAGACTTCCGGCATATTTCTTGCAACAGGAGCTGTCGAAATCATTGTACCCGGCGGCGGAACTCCGGTGAATTATACTCCGGCGGGCAGCAGCGGCGACCTTATTGATATTTCCTTGAACGGCATCAAAATAGATTGCTCAAATAAACCTGCAATAAAAATAGCAGACTCAACTGTCAGGCCAAAGTTCGGCATCAACTGCAACAGCGTAACAGTAAACGGTGTTTATAAGAAAAATGTTCCTATGACGGCTTCAAACACGATAAGTCTGCGGCTGAATGTACAGGCGGGGTCTCAAGGCGCTGAATGGAGCGCACAAACCGACGGAATAGACGGAATAAGTTTCAGCGGCAGCGGTATTCTCAGCTCCGCAGGGTCGCAGGAAATTGTCCTCTACACCGAGGGAACCACGTTCAACACAGCAGCAAAAGAATTTACCATCACTACCAACAGCGAATCGACCGGAGCAAGTTGTAAAGCGCTGGTAGTACCCGTAATATCACAGAAAAAAATTGTAGAGTTTGCGAATAGTGAAGGTAGGACTTACGGATTGGCGAGCGGCAATGATGCCTACGGAGGAGGTCCTAATCAGTTGCTCAACAGTTTTATGAACTACGGCGACCATCCAAAAAGCATCATAAAATATGAAGGATTTTCGTCCATAAAACATGTAAGCGCTATTCCTGCCGCGGCAACTTTGCGAAGCGAATATACAACAGGAGCAAATGCGTATGACATAATTGTTATTACTTACAATGTAACGCCCAGCACCGCTCAGAAAGACGTTCTTGTCGAGTTTGTGAATGCAGGTGGAGTTCTTATCTATCTTGACCAGAATCTCTCAGCCACCAATTCCGCAATGGTTGGAGCCGTTTTTGGGGAAACATTGGCGACCCCTGTTTCGGTAGGCTCAAATTGCAATTATGTGATCAAAATGACAACAAGCATAAATGATGAAATTTCAAACGGACCGTTCGGCGATGTAAGAGACAACCAGTGGGGCGAGGATTTTGCGAATACTTGCGCTCTTACCCAAATTCCACGCGGGGCAATTGTGTATGCGGGAGTAACCAATGCATCCACAGGATTAGTTTCATCCAGTATGTTGAGCAACGGAGAAAAAGTAACCATGCTGCGCCATCCGACAAAAAACTTTTTCTGGTGCGGGGATTCAGGATTAATTAGCGCACCGAACAGCGCCGGTGATAACACGAGTAATACTGTCAGTCCTTTCAAGTTAGGCTCTGTAAGTTTCGGCGGATTCACCTATCCGTATTATCCGATTGAAAAGCAAAACTATGGAAATCAAGCTGCGGCAAGCCGCATGCCTGTCTGTAATTCTATCGTTTTTGCCAATGTAATGGCTTGGGCTGTGAGAATGGCAGAAGAAAACGGCATCAATTCCGGAAAATAACAGATTTAGAATTTGCTTGTCATTGCGGGCTATCGTTCAACTGCGCTCACAAAAGCCCAAGCCCGCAATGATAAATCAACCGAGAGTAATTTGAAGAATCAACGGAGTCAATTAGGAATCAATCCCAAATCTTTCAACAATTCGGGAATCGTTTGCTCGAAGTTGACACCGAAGCGGATGTCGGTTCCTGCTTGTGCGGTTTTCCGTATCGCCGAAGCGGTGAAACGAACTGCAATCGCTGCTGCCTCATTCAAAGGAAACTCATTCAGGATAGCCGACAGAAGCGCCGAACCGAATACATCGCCGGTGCCATGATAATAGCCGGGGATGCGTTGCTCAAAGCAATAGGCAACTTCCTCTTTCCCTGCATCATAAGTGGCAGCGCCCAATTCTTCTTCATTGAAAAAGACGCCGGTCAGAACAATTTTTCGAGGGCCCAAATCACTTAACTTTTTCAGAATACTTTCGATATAGGATTGGGTATAAGGTCCCGGATGGTAGGGTTCGCCAATCAATAAAGCGGCTTCTGTTAAATTGGGGACGATAATATCCGCCTTCTCACACAATTTACGCATTCCCAATGCAAATTCGGGTGAAAAAATCTTATACAATTCTCCATTGTCAGCCATTACGGGATCTACCAAAATCAGGTTCTTTTTCGTTTTGAATGTTTCAAAAAACTTCGTAACCAAGTCCAATTGTTCAAAAGACCCCAAAAATCCGGTATAAATGGCATCAAAACGAAT
>Ga0082212_10011321_pt1 | contig 11321 bp, 10 predicted proteins | sample TergutNt197P3_FD_71548 | JGI IMG/M metagenome (GOLD analysis project Ga0082212, IMG submission 71548) | Neocapritermes taracua P3 segment gut microbial communities from Petit-Saut dam, French Guiana - Nt197 P3 | ecosystem: Host-associated > Arthropoda: Insects > Digestive system > Gut ... | reverse complement strand
ACATCCTTTGCTAACCTATACGACCTCGTTGTTTTCATGGTTAGTTTTTCCTGTCCTTCCCAGGATTACGCCTTATTTTTCTTTAGGTAAATGGGTATTTTCGATGCAAATACTTGTTTCTGCGATGTACGGAACAGCATTAGCCGTGTTTGTTTCTATTTTTTACACCTTAAATCAAGGAGAAATGACACGATTTGTAGGATTTTCTGCCATTTCTCTCTTGGTGTTGGTTTTTGACGCCGATTTTGACTATACACATATAAATTAAATTGCCACAAACCGCGTGAAGGTTGCCCGCGATGAAGCGCAAACCGGCGGCGGCTTCACCGTCAATCTGAACATCAATAACTCCGGTGGCGGAAAATGTTTATGTCGGCGATGTATACGGCGGCCACAAGGATAAGGTATAATTATCATCATGGACAAATACGATCTCACTCAAGAACAATGGAATGAAATGGTCACTGCCCAGCTAAAGGAAACGGAAAAAGCCTTAGACGCTGGAACGGCTATATTTGTTCCTTATAAAGAAGTCCGCGCCAGAATCATGAAACGTATTGAGGAAGCTGCTGAAAAAGAACGCTCAGAAACGGTGCTGGCATATCAAACTAATTACTCTTATGAATCCGACAAAGTTACCGTATGAAATTATTCCACTTAATTCATTTGAAGACGAATTAGCCCCTATCATTGACTATTTGACAGAAAATGTATCATATAAGGTATCTTCTCAACTAATAGAAGATGTAGAAAAAATATTACGGCGGCCACGCGGGCAAGGAATAATAAACATAAAAAAGCGTGGCGTTCGCCCCGTAAAATTTTATTATACTGCCTGTGTTCTTGCTTTTTCTGTTGCTTCTGTGGCTTCCCTGGCCCTGGGCGCGTGCGTGTCGGAACGCTAGCCCATCTTGTCCATCATATCCATGATCGTATCGTAATATGTTTGTCCGGCGGGTCCCGAACCTCTCATTAATTTTTCAACAGCTTTAAGATAGCCTGTAATGCCTGTTAAAAGATCGGGGCCGTATGTTTTATCCCAACCGTAGCTAACATAACCTCTAGGCTATGTCGATAAATAAACGGTAGATAAATTTAATCAGCGTTGAAATTTTAGTATCTGAGAGGATGAAAAATCTTGTATGGCACTCCTATAGGTGGTTATTTCAAAGAGCGCGGCGATGAAGCGTTGGAGTCTAACAGGGAGATACAAGAATACTTAAACCGTAGCCAAAGCCTCCGCAATAACAGCGTCAAAAATGACGCCAATGATGACAATGACGGCAACGCTGACACCTTCTCCGTGTCGGGAATCGCTAAACGCGAAGCATTGAACGATAAAATCCAAGAAATGCTCGACCGAGGCGAAAGCCTTGAATCTATTTCGTTTGAAGATTTTCAGAGTTTTTGTTATGACCGATACAATATGCCTATTACAAAACAAATCTACAACGGCCTTTACAATGCAAGTAATTCCATAGAACATTTTGACAGTTTGCTTCGGGAACTCCTGGAAAAATGGGAAACCAGTGGAAATGGAAATCTGATAGAAAATTGGACGCGCGACATGGGGAACGATACCGTGTCTTATGCTACATATGCGCGTAACGCCAGAATAACCATGCGATAAATACAAACGATGGGCATATCACTCCGTCGACTTGCCGGCAAAATTTCGCGGGGCCACGTGTCCCGCTTTATTTTAGCGATTCTCACAGTACTATATAGTACCTCGTTATGTATGGCGAGCAGCGCCGCGATTTTTTTTGATTTGGTCAAGAGCAAAGATATCGCGGGAATAAAAGAAGCTATTCATAAGGGGCAAGATGTCAACGTTGAAGGCGAACGAGGGAATCCTGCTCTTTTTGTATTTGCCGATAGTTTAATTCTTGAGAGAGCGTCAAATGCAAGTATATATGAAATTTCTTCTAAAGACTTGCAGATTGTGCAGCTATTGCTTGATGCTGGTTATGATGTGCGGAAAAAAGACGGTTATGGGCGTACTCTTTTGAATTCCTATATTCCTTTTGGCCCTGATTTCGTAGAAATTCTTTTAAGAGCTGGCACTGATCCAAATGTTTATTCACATGGAGAGTGGCCGCCGCTTTTTAAGTCCATTATGTATTTTCCCAACCTTGTGCCTGAAGAGCGAATAAAAATGGTTGAACTTCTTTTGCGGCACGGCGCGGACGTAAAAGCAAAAATTTATGATGGGGAAACAATTTTAAGCTACGCAGCGTCGTTTTCGCCGTCATATCCTCCTGAAATGGAGCAAAAACTTATCGATATGCTCATCGGCGCCGGAACAGATATAAATATAATCAATGATTGGGGACACACGCCTCTTATGTCTTGGGCGTCGACTGGCAGAGAGGCGACCGTACAAGCGCTTATAGATGCTGGAGCAGATATTAACGCCATTGATGATTACGGAGTAACGGCGCTTGCTTCAGCAGTGCTAAATCCAAGGCCTGATAGCTTAAAAATCATGCAAATTCTTATAAATAATGACGCTAATATCCATGTCCGAGACAGCATGGGGCTGACGTTGTTGCATTATGCGGCGATGTTGGGAGACTACGCAAAAACTGAATTGCTGATAAAAGCAGGAACAGACATTAACGACGACAAAATTGGAGTTACTCCATTACACATGGCCACAGGTTTGATCGCCGTTCAAACGGATCAAAACAAAGGAGTTTCCTTTCAAGAGCGCATTGAAGAAGAATTCAAAAATCACAGAACGAATTTCATATTTACAAGCAAATTTGGGGCAAATAGTGATTTTACAAAAACTATACAAATACTCATGGAAAACGGAGCAAATCCGAATATTAAAAGCGGTGTGTTTAGCGAGGATATAATTTTAAGGGCCAATTCGTCTATCCCAATTGCAGATTTCAAAAATTTTTATTGGAAAACTCCTTTGGACTTTGCTAGAATTCTTGATAACACAGGAGCTATAGAATATTTCAGAGAAGCGCTTAATGAATAATGAGAGCCGTTACTAGACCGGTAGATGAAGTTGATAACAAATAAACAGCCGGCCGTCTGCTATGGTGAAGAAATTAGCAGATCGGCACGGTTAACCCCGTTCGCCGGCCGTCTGCTATATTTCCCAAACTGGTACTATGACCGCATTCTTTTTCGGAACCGGCGCTATGCCGGGGTAGAGACAAATCACCGCGCCTTTGCCGACCGGTTTTTTGAAGCTCTCAACAATGCTGAAATTCGCGCCATGGCCGCTGTTCGGCGAAGTCGTTTTTTTGACCTCCACCGGATATAGCGTCATATTTTTTTCCAAAACAAAATCGACTTCTTTCTTGTTGGCGTTGCGGCAGAAATACAAATTCCGCGCGTCTTCTCCGTTATGCCAAAAGCTCTTCAAGATTTCGCAAAGCGCGTAGGTTTCAAGCATCGCTCCGTTCAGGTAACTGGCTTCCAATGCCTCCGGCGTGTCTATGTTTGCCAGGAAGCACGCAAGCCCCGTGTCAAGGAAATATATTTTCGGCGTCTTGATAATGCGATTGGTGAGGTTGGATGAATACGGCGGCAAAAGATATACCAAACCGGACGCCTGCAAGGTATCCAGCCATTTCTGCGCCGTGCGGCGGTCAATATCGCAGTCCCGCGCCAGGTCTTCATAATTTATCAGGCTGCCCGTCCTGACCGCGGCGGCGCGTACGAATTTATAAAATTTCAGTTCGTTCACAGCCCCTTGATAGTCCTTGACGTCGCGCTCTATGTAGGTCTGCATGTAAGAACTGAAAAATCTATCGCGCCCCATAGCCGGGTTTATTATAAACTCGGGGAACGAGCCGTTCCATATATCCCTATAAACCTCCATAACCGTGCGCGTTTTTGTTTTTTGGCGCATGTCGATTTCATCCGGCCAAAATGGTTTCGATTCTTTTGGTTTTCCGATTATCTCCTTGTAGGAAAAGCCCAGTAAATCAATGATTGCCACGCGCCCGGCCAGGCTTTCCTGAACTCCTTTCATCAGCGTGAATTTCTGCGAACCCGTAAGCCAGAACGCTCCTGCCGGATTAGCGCGTTTTTTATTGCTTTTGCCGCCGGACTTGTATTCATAGCGGCGCTCGTCCACCCACATCTTTATATAGGGGAAAAGGTTCGGGGCATACTGCACCTCATCAATAATGACCGGCGGCTCATATTTCTGCAAAAATGCCCGCGGGTCGTTAAGCGCCAGATCGCGGACGGAAATGTCGTCCAGGGATACATATTTGCGCGACGGGCCCTTCAGCATGTTCAGGACGCTTGATTTGCCGGCTTGACGCGGCCCGGTCAAAAGCAATACCGGCCATGCGGAAGAAATCTTTGTAATGGTGTCCGAAATTGTCCTTTTGAGCATAGTTTCGCCTCCGTTCTCTACACGTGACGTTATACTATGTCAGACCAAAAAATCAAGGGTGATCTTACATAGCAATGTAAGATCACCCTTGACCAATCAGACGGAGAAACCCAAAACAAATACGCAAACAGGCGGTCTACAATCATATCCTCTGAATTTTATATCCTGTTCAGCTTGCCGTTGACGAAGCGCATAGGGCGCGGTTCTTCCAGGATCGTGAAGACATCCGGACGCGCGCGCAGGTCGGGCAGCATGTTTTCGGATACCTCGAATTCCTCCAGAATAAGGGTGTTCCGTATGCGGACAAAGGTTGCCCCTTTGCCGTTTTGTTTGTCAGGTACTGTGTAGAGCGCTATACGGACTGCTTCTTCATCGTCTCTTGCCACGAGAGGAATGGCAGCGTCCCGTATTGCACCGGCGGTTACGTGGTTGATGTACATAGGAGCAAGATTTATCTGCTCAACGACGTCGCGCGTAACTATTTCCGCCGCGCCTATCCCTACGGCATTGCCGTGGGTTTCCTTCGAAAGCCCCGTCACCGCTATGCAGCCTATTTTCGGCATTCCGGGGAGCGGCTCTTCGAGGGGACGTCCCGTAACGTTCCGGTCCATTCCGGCGCCGCTGATGTTCTTGCCGATCTCGTCGACAAACAGGATGTCCAGCTGCGCGAACGGCAAACGGGCCATATTCTCTCTGGCTATGATCAGGAGTTCCTTCTCCCGCTCCGCCGTGTCTTCCGGCGCCAGGATATCTACCCTCATGACCTGCTCATGGGCGTTTTCCACTGTCGCCACACAGAACAATATTTTCCCGGTGGAGAGGAAAAATTTTCCGACCTCAGGAATGTACTTGTGAAAATTTTTAAAGCCCGTTCTGTGCGCCGCCGTGGCGCCTTCGTGTTTTCCCAGGCCTATGGCCGCCATTTTGAGTAGACCGCTTTCCCATTCGGCCCTGAAGTTGGGGTGGGGTTTTATTCGGTTGCAAATCACTATTCCGTCCGATTCCCACGCATGTTTGTCGCAGTAGACTTTTGTGCCCTGCGGCTCGCCTATAGTCACGGTCTCCATAGAGGACAACACAGGCGCTCCCATGGACGATTCGGTGATGCCAAAGGCGGCCAGAAGCTGTTTCTGACCTTCCGCGGTCCCCCCACCGTGACTGCCCATCGCCGGTACGATAAAGGGCTTCGCGCCCATCTCTTTCAGCTTGGTCACCAACGAGCGCATTATCGTCGCATAGTCGGTTATACCACGGCTGCCCGCTGTAACGGCGATTCTTTTGTTGTTAAGCTGTGCCGCTATGCCAGGCAACGCGTCTATTCCACGCGATATCTCCTCTGCTGCATCGCCTGCACGCTTGTCGGATAATTTCTGCCTCACCCGTGCCACGCGCGGCAGGGTAATGTCGTAGAGCCCCGGAACAACTATGTCTATGTTTTTATCGAAACAAGCCATACTATTGCCTCCTAACATAAACGCTCCAGCGAAATTTTTGCGTATTGAAACACGTCTTCATCCGGCGGTAACCTTAATTTATTATAATGTGTGCGGAGTACATACGAGGAAAGGCGGACGGCATTTTATGCTGCGCAATCTCGAAAAAATTTCCATTCGCGTCGTCGTGACCGGGACACGGGGCAAGAGCAGTGTGGCGCGCCTTCTCCACGCGGGGTTCTCGGCCTGCGGATTTTCCGTCCATTCGCGCGTCACGGGCGTAATCCCGCGTGAATTGCTGCCCAAAGGAATGGGGGAACGAACTATCGGCCGCACATCTCCAGCCCATATAGGGGAGACGCGCTGGTGGCTGAAACAGATTCCGCCCGAAACCCAGGTACTGATCGTCGAAAACAGCGCGGTTCACCCCGAACTGCAAAGATTCGCGCCCGATATGATTGCCCCCACTCTCGTGGTCTGGACTACGTTACGTCCTGACCATACGGAAGTGTGGGGACCTGGCCGAGAGGCCGCCGCTAAGGCGCTTTTGCGCGGAATTCCCCGTGGCGTTCCCATCGCTGGGGGCGCGGAGTTGAACCTTCCTCCGCTGCCCGATCTGTTACGGGGGAACGGCAACGCTTTGCACACCGTTGCCGTGGCCTTCCCCTCGCACGAAGCCGAAAATCTGGCGCTTGCCAGGCTGGCCCTCGAACTCTGCGGAGTCTCCTCTCCTGAGCTGGAGCGGGCGTCGCACGCCATGAACGCAATGCCCCCCGACATAGCGGATTTCCGAATATTGCGCGACGGTACGGACGAACTGGCCGTCGCCTTCTCGGCCAATGACGTAGAAAGCACGGCAAACCTCTTTAACGAAACGGGCTGGTTTCCCGAGGAAACCACCCTGCTCTACCACCATCGCCCAGATAGGGGCGCGCGGCTTAAAAATTTCCTGCCCTGGATCGAACGCTATTCCTGGAAAGAAAAATTTTTCACGCGCTGCCGTTCAAAAAATTTTTTTTGGGAGTGGGGCTGTGGCCATTCAGTCGAGTGGCACGACGCCATACACGACACGCCATCGTTCGAGGCCTGGAGAAAAGGCCGCGGGCGCGTCTTTGCGTGCGGCAACGTCGCAGGCTGGCCGATCGATTATCTGCGCTTGAGGAGGGATATATCCACGGGCTGAATGAGATAAAATATCTATAAATAAAAAATTACGCGAAGGAGTGAGTGCGATGTATCGAAAATTTATCCGCGCCTGCGCGCTTTTGCTTGTCCTGCTGGCATGTACCGCGGAGGCAGGGGCGTCGGAAATAGCCCTGACCTCGGTGGGGCAAAGCCCGGACGCGGTCATGGTGAACGTGGTGCTCAAAAGGCAGAAAATCGCGGCCGATTACGAAGCGGCCATGCAGGGCGCCGACCTTGCGGGACAGAAAATCCTGATAGCCGTGGTGGGAGGCAGCTCCAAAGGGCTCGGCGCCGCAGGAGTCGACAAGAACCAGGAACTGGAGAGATGCGTGTCGCTCATCAACGCGGCCAAATCCAAGGGCATGAAAGTTCTGGTCATGCACGTCGGAGGCGAAGGCCGAAGAGGGGACCTTTCCGACGCTTTCATCGAGGGCGTCGTCCCGCTGGCGGACTCGCTGATTGTCGTCAAAGGAGGCAACGCCGACGGGCTCTTCGATAAACTGAAGCCTGGAAATGTGACGATGAGGGAATCAGACGGAATCCAGACGGTGTGGGGCAGCCTCGAAGCCGTTTTGAAAGAGTGGGGCGTAGGCTCTTAATCATGACGTTGGAGTGGTTTTGGCCGGAGGGTTTTTACGCTTTGGCCATGATAGTCTGTTTCGCGCTCGGCGCCTTCGCTCTTTCTCTCCCGATAGCGGTGGCGATGTCGGCGGCGGCCGTCATAGGCGCGCTGCTGGCGGGGTTCGGCGTGCCGGTCAGGCACCTTGTCGAGGGGATGTTCGGTTACATCGACACCATTCTGATAATAGCCTGCGCCATGATCTTCATGAAGACCGTGCAGGACATCGGATTGCTGGAGGCGGTGGCGTCGCTCGGCATCCGTAAATTCCGCGGCCGCCCGCTGCTTCTTTCCATCGGCGTAATTTTTCTGATCATGCTTCCGGGAATGCTCACCGGGTCCTCCACCGCGGCGTGCCTGACAACTGGCGCGCTTGTGGCTCCCATACTCCTGAAACTGGGAGTTCCGTCGGCAAGCGCTGCGGCGGCCATAGCGCTCGGGGCGATCTACGGCATGATAGCGCCGCCGGTCAGCATCCCGGTGATGATCATAGGCGGAGGCATAGACATGCCATACGTAGGGTTCGCTTTGCCGCTGCTCTTCGCAACAGTCCCCCTGGCGTTCATGGTCGCCCTGTTTTTGCTCTACCCATGGCTGCGCCGCCGGGACGCAATTGACGAAACCGGCCTGGAGGCCGAGCTCGCGCGTATGGAGATGGTGAAGTTGACCCCGCGCCTGTTTCTGCCGTTCGGAGTTCTCATCGTCCTGATGACGTTGGAGCAGTTTTTTCCGGAGAATTTCCACATCGGAATGCCCTTGCAGTTTCTGATAGCGTCCGCCTCGGGTACCCTTTGCGGGCAAAAATGGAATCCCATGAAGTCCGCGGTCAGCGCGGTGAACGACGCCCTGCCCGTTTTGGGCATTCTGATGGGCGTCGGCATGTTCGTGCAGGTAATGACCCTGAACGGCGTGCGCGGCTTCGTGTCCGTCACTGCCCTGGACATTCCGCGCTGGCTGCTTTACGTGAGCATAGGCGTATCCATTCCGCTATTTGGGGCTATTTCCTCGTTCGGCGCGGCTTCGGTGCTGGGCGTTCCGTTCATACTGGCGCTCCTCGACCGCAGTCAGATAATGGCGGCGACAGGGCTGGCCCTGATCGCGGGCTTGGGGGACCTCATGCCGCCCACGGCGCTGGCCGGTATTTTCGCGGCGCAGGTGGTCGGGGAAAAGAACTATTTCAAAGCTCTCGCCAGATGCCTCTTGCCTGCAATAGTCACGGCCCTGTGGGGCCTGGCCGTCATAGCGTGGGCCGAAAAACTGGCCCCCTTCCTGACCAGATAGGAGGGCATGACAATGACTTTGATTTACAGGGGTATCGTCGGGTTGATTCTTCTGTTGGTCCTGCAATGCCTGTTCCAGGAAAAAAATTTTTGGAAGCAGGTTACGGCGGCGCTTGTGGTCATCCCTCTTGTCCTGCGTCTTCTGATGCTGAAATGAGGCGTTGGAGATGACGGATAAATTCGCACTGAGAGGGACGAAAATTACGGCTTTGTGCCTTCTGCTATGCGCGCTGGGGTTTGCGTGGCGCGCCAACCTGGACTTCGCCGCCATGAAAACGCCGGACACGTTGGTTCCGGCGGACGCTTTCGAGAGGCATTTATTGTCGGAGTGGTTCGCGCCCATAGCTGGAACGCCGATCGACACGCCCGTCTACATCCAGAACGGAGAAGAACCGGGAGGGTCCGCGCTGGTGCTGGGCGGAACCCACCCCAACGAGCCCTCCGGATACATGACGGCGGTCCTGATGACGGAGCGGGCCCAGGTGAAAAGAGGCAAGCTTTACATCATTCCTTTTGCGACAATTACAGGTTTTGGCCATACTCAGCCGCAGGAGGCCTCCCCGGAAGCGATTCGCTTCACGCTCCCGGACGGCTCCACGCGCAAGTTCCGCTACGGCTCCCGCGACATGGCGCACACCCTAACGTGGCCCAATTCGGACATATACATCCACAGGGCCTCGGGGCAATTTCTTTCCGGCAACGAAAGCAGGAATTTGAACCGGGCATACCCGGGAGTCCCGGACGGCACTCTCACGGAACGGCTCGCGTGGGCGATCATGGAGTTTCTGCGCAAAGAGAAAATAGACCTGGCGTTCGACCTTCACGAGGCGTCGCCGGAGTACCCCGTGGTGGACGCCATAGTGGCCCACGAAAAGAGCATGGAGCTGGCGGCGGCCACGGCTATGGAGCTGAAGGGGATGGGCATAGAGATCCGGCTGGAGCCCTCGCCTAAAAATTTGAGAGGCTTGAGTCATCGTGAGTGGGGTGACGGCAGCGACACCATGCCGATTCTGATGGAGACCGCCAACCCCAGTCAGGGGCGTCTGAGGGGACGCACTGACGAGGCTCTCGTGCTGGCCGGAAAAGACAAGGCGTACATGAAGGCGGCGGGCCTGGGCCGGCTTTTCGTGCCTTTCGACGATGGAGGCAAGCCTCTCGAAGCGCGCGTGGCTCGCCATCTCACCGCCATATTGACATTTTTTTCCATGATGGAGTTCTTCGTCGACGAGGAGAAGGCGATCGAAGTCGATGGCCTGCCTGCGTACGAGCAGCTTATCGGCGACGGAATAGGGGCATGGCTTAACCCTGAACCTTGAGGAGGCGCTGGTTTTCAGCTATTCTAACTTTAGGCCTTTTATTGAATATGAGGGATTCTTAAGGGCCTGAGGCCCTTGAGTGAGGTATGGGGCAACGCCCCATTATTATGACGAAAGAGGTGTTTTTGTATGAAGCGGCGTGGTTTAGCAACGGTTATTTTGGTTTTAGCGGCATTATTTGTTAGCGGTTCGGCTCTGGCGGCAAACGACCCCATAGTGTACGAGAACGTAGTGGCGAAAAACGGCATGGTGGCGGCGGCAAACGAGCTGGCCTCCCGGGCGGGCCTGGAGATATTGCAAAAGGGCGGCAACGCCATTGACGCGGCGGTGGCCACGGCGTTGACTCTGAACGTGGTGGAGCCCAACGCCTCCGGTCTTGGCGGCGGCGGATTCGCCACGATCCGGCTGGCGGACGGCAGTATATACTGCTGGGACTTCCGCGAGGTGGCTCCGCGTGCCGCTACAAAGGACCTTTTCGCGTCCGAGCAGGCTCAAAAGGAAAAGTGGTCGACCTTCGGAGGCAAGGCCTCCGGCGTACCGGGGTCGCCATGCGGGCTTTTTACGCTGCTGGGCAAATACGGCACGCTTTCTTTCGCGGAGGTCGTGGCTCCGGCAATCAAACTTGCGGAGGAGGGATTCACGGTAGACAGCTTGTTGGCCTCCATGATCGAGGACAACTTCGAAAAAATCAGCCGGTTCAACCCGGACGGCACGCCCTACACTCCCGACGGCCTGCCCATACAGGCCGGAAGCGTGCTGAAAAACCCCATGCTTGCCAAATCCTTCAGGCTTCTGGCCGATAAGGGGATGGACGCTTATTACAAGGGAGAGATAGGCGACGCGGTCGTCGCGGCGGTGAACAAGGCCGGAGGAATCATGACGAAGCAGGACCTGGTCTCCTACAAGATCGCGCAGCGCGAACCCGTAACGGGAACGTACCGGGGCTACACCGTGGTCGGCCCTCCTCCCGCGTCGAGCGCCGGAGTGCACGTAGTCGAGATACTCAACATAATGGAAAGGTTCCCGGTAGCGTCATGGGGACACAACAGCGAGCACTTCCTTCACACCCTGGCGGAGGTCAGCAAAATGATGTTCGCAGACCGCGCCAAGTACATG
>Ga0082212_10011320_pt1 | contig 11321 bp, 9 predicted proteins | sample TergutNt197P3_FD_71548 | JGI IMG/M metagenome (GOLD analysis project Ga0082212, IMG submission 71548) | Neocapritermes taracua P3 segment gut microbial communities from Petit-Saut dam, French Guiana - Nt197 P3 | ecosystem: Host-associated > Arthropoda: Insects > Digestive system > Gut ... | reverse complement strand
CTCCGTAGGCAAGCCTGTATAAAATTTGTTTCTGCAACGGTTCGGGTATTTGCTTAAATGCTTTAATCATAGAAAATCAACCTTTCTGATTGTTATCGTTATACAAGGATTATATGCTTTTTTTTCAATAAACCTAAAACGGCGGAAACGGTACTGTTTCTGGCTGAAGATTCTGCCATTTTTGCATCCAAAATGCAGTCAGATGATATTTCCGGCGTATATATGGCGTTAATAAGGGTATGCCAATTTTTTTCGCCGAAAAATTCAGTACCGGGCATGATATTTTGTTCCACTAAATAGACGAGTTCGCTGATCGTTAGCTTAAATCCGACGTTTCGTATCCATTTCCATACCAGTTTTTCGCTTTTATTCAAAAGAGAAAAAGAAGCAATCGGATTTTCCTTGCATATCACGCAATTTTTGAGCAGCCGATAGGATGCGGTTTTATTGAATTCTGTTATTTCAACTAAGCCAAGGGATTCCAATTCACGGAGTTTAGACTGTCCGGCGTAATCTACCGCATATGCTAATCGGAACCGTCCCGCCAGCCATAACTTAGCTTGATAATCCAAAAGATTGTATTTTCCGCCGCATCTCGACACATGAATATTATTAATGCTGGATTCTTTGTACACTATACCTTTTGAAATATAAACCATATTTTTTACCTCGTAATTTTTATATTCTTGATTAGATTACAAGGTTGAAATATGTTTTTTACAACAAATTCATCAAAATAATTGCAAATATAATAAAAATAATTGCGCCACAGGATATAAAGATGATACGTTTTATCAATTCAGGCTCAAAGGTCTCTTTGTTCTGACTGTTATCATCGGTTGGTTTATCGTCGTAATATCCGTCATAATTTTCATCCACTGGGCTTATAACCGACACAGGCTCCATATCAGGCTTTTGATTCTTTTTAGGGTCCAGTATGACAGAGAGCCACAAACGAAACCGAAATATTATATTTTGGGACGGAATCTTTTTTACTTGGGGTATTTTTTTTACCGGCGGCGAATTCGACCGGAGATTTGCAGGTTTATTTGTTGATTGCGGTTGTTGGTTTGGTTTATTCGGAAAAGGGCGTCTTTTTTTCGATGTCTTTTTTAACGGCTTTTTGCATTTCGGACAAAAAGTAGCGGCGTTCTCTTTGATGGAAACGCCGCAATGAATACAATTTTTCATAAAATAATACACTCCTTTGATATAGATATAATTCGGCATTTAAAGCCAATTATTTCTACGCAAAGGAGTACATAATACTATCATATCACATTTCGTTTTGCATGTCAATGACATGGATCTTGCCATTTACCTTGCCACGAAACCTGCCATCAATTTTGCCGCAGAGCCGGATTCGTTTCGATTTCCTTGAAATCTATTTGTTTTTTATATATTTTTCAAACTTAATATTATGCTTACCGTCGTCTACGCTATAAATCCCGATTAAATCGTCGGTTATCACAATTTCGCCTGTGCCGTCTTTGCCGACGGCTATATTTTTGCCTGAATCTTCATAGGTAATAATCCAGTTGCCAGTAACAATGCCTTCGATTGAAAGCGTTGCTCCGGGAAAATATTTTATCAAAAATTCTCCGTCCGGAGTCAAGCTTTCAGCGTAATCCGTTATGACCGCCGTGCCTGCGCCTATTCCGAATCTGCCGGAACTTGGAATTGCTCCGACAAAATGATACATAGCCTCGTCATAACGCTTAAACATTGGAGCCACACCCATAACCCAAACGCCGTCTTTTATGCTGCATGAAGTCAGCTCATAATTATAATACGCGTTTTTTGTAAAAGTCATTTTTATGTCCGCATATTCCCATTTTATACGATTGACGCCATATTCCCCGTCGGGTACATAAACCTCATATTGCGCTATGCCTTTTATTGTAAATTCGTTCGCGCTTGCGTCCATTGATATTATTTGATGCCATTCGGCAGGATATTCGCCGGCTGAGATATTGTCTGCATAACGCTGCATTACCGCTGTTCCTATAAGTTCGTCCATATTCCAATTTACAGTTGAATTTTGAAAACGCGTAATAGTATCGGTACGGTTTTGGTCAAAACTTCCCATAACATCAAAAGTACCGACATTATTATAGCCGAACCACATCAGCCCCGAAGCCTGATAATCAGGTTCGCCGAATAAATGATAAACGTCCGCGCTCGGCATACCGAGATAGATTTTATCAAGTATGTCCAGCGGTATGATATTATCGTCGGTCGGCGCGGTGGAAAATCCTTTCGACCATCGCGCAAGGTCAAACCCAGCGTCTATGAGAATGCTTTCAATCACTTCGGAATGAGGCTTATTAGATTCGCGCTCGATAATATCATTCACAAGTCCCGACGCGATGACGCCGCGCAAACCCCTGTCGCCGCCATTTAATATATCCGTTAGCACAGGCAGCGCGGTTATCCCCATTTCTAAAATCGCATCATATTCTGTTTGATGCTCTCTGATATAGTCGCCGCTGTTTGATGAAAGCATTGGCGAGGACATAATTATGTCAAGATATTGATGGATTTTTTCGGTTAATTCGCTATCAACCGTCGCAGCCACATACCTTGCTCCTTTTTCCGCGTACAGTGGTGTGGATGCTTCTTTGAAAAGAATCGTATTATCGTCAACGATTTCAAAAATTGCTATAACATTGTCACGCTCATAATGAATCAATAATTTGTCGTCCGCAAAAGTATAATAACATGGAGCTAACATTGCGTAACTGCTAATCAACGGAGTTGCGAGCCTTGCCGTGCCGTCGTTATATAACGTGACCGACAGCATTTTAACCAAACGGTCTTCGTCAGACGCATTTTCAAGAATATACTGCCGTGACGGTTTCTCCGGCGGATAAACGCTCATCACGCGCCATACATCCTTGCTTTCAACCGCATATAAATAGTCGCGTCCATATCCTTTGAGTTCATAAATACGCCATGTGCTGAGTTCATCAACAGCATATCCGATTTCTTTTCCGCGTTTGGCATTGCTGATGCGCGTAACAAAATAATCGGTATCGTCCCAAACCAGCTTCATATCCTTTAAAAAATACGCCGGGTTTTCTTCATATACCATTTTCATTTCAATAAGCGGAGCGTTGATTACCCTGTTTACAGCAAACCCTGCGCTTAACACCGCCACAAGCGCGACGGCGCACAGGACAATCACCCGCGACGGCTTTTTAAAATTCAATGCGTTCTTAATCCGCTGTTTCACGCCGCCCTCGCCGAATGCAAGCGGGCTGCCGCCGATTATACGCCGTTCCGTTGCCAAAGACAAAAGCGACCGTGAATAATCTATTTTGGTATCTCCGCCCATGTTTTTTAATACACGCTCATCGCAGGACATTTCCATATCTATTCCCATCAATAAAAACGCCGCCCAAGCCAGCGGATTGAACCAATGCAGGCAAAAGATAAAATACGCCGCGAATTTCACGATATAGTCTCGCCGTTTGATATGCGTTTGCTCGTGCAGTAATATATATTCACGTTCTTTTTCCGATAAGCCGACAGGCATATATATTTTTGGCTTGATTATGCCAAGCACAAACGGTGATTTTATATTGTCTGCTTCATATATATTTGTTTCAACATGAACTGCTACGCGTATTTTACGTTTGAGCAGAATATATGATGTTACGCCGTAAATAAACATTATCGCAACGCCGAAAAACCAAATATACCCGCCGATTGCTGTCCATATCTGCAACGGGTTTACGCTTGCGTTCGGCGTGGCAGCGGGCAGGACTCTGCTGACAGCATTGTTTACAAAAGATATACCGCTGTCAATACGCGGTACGGGCTGCATGGCGATGTCGGTCGGTATGGGCGCAGCTTTGAACGGCATAAGGCTCAATACACTCTCAATCGAAAATGGGAATATGAGCCGGAATGCCACTACCGCCCAAAGGCAATAAGAGATTATTTTCGGAGCTTTTTTGAGCAGCAGTCTGGCAAGGCATACCGCCGCAATGACAAACGCCCCTGTTATGCTCATATTTAAAACACTCAAAAATATCTTAGCCATTATTTCCGCTCCTTTCGTGTTCGTCTATCAGACACCGAAGCTCCTCCGCTTGTTCCGGCGACAATTTTTTTTCGCCTATAAAAGACGCGATAAACTTCGGCAGCGACCCGCCGAACGTGTCTTCGACATAAAGGCGGCTCTGATATGCGATTAATTCGTCGCGGGTAAGCACGACAGATATATTCGCATTAGCGTTTTTGAATACGCCTTTATCGCATAGTTTTTTCAGCACCGTGTATGTCGTCGTCCGTTTCCACGACATTTCTTTGCCAGCAATATGAACCAATTCCGGCGAAGTAAGCGGCGCATCCCGCCATATAAGAGCCGCGAGTTTTTCTTCCGCTTCAGTCAGGCTTATTTTTTTACGCATATCTTATCCTCCTGTCTAAATCTATTAGACTGATTATAGTCTAACATGTTTAGACAAGTTTGTCAACAAGAAAATAATATTTTTCAAAAAAATTATACGCTTCCGGACTCAAAGGTGAAACCTCTGCCGTGAACATCGCTGACAATATTTGTGACCATGAAACACTTCTCGTCGTGCCTGTTTACGATTTCGATAAGCTGTTTGTAGTTGGATTTCTCAAGCGTAACCATCAGCATAGGTGTTTCCTGACCCTTATATGCGCCAACGGTTGGTATTATAGTAACGCCGCGGCCAAAAGCGGCCGCCACTTCCTTTGCTATTTCTGCGAATTTATCGCTTATGATATTTACGCACTTCTTCTTGTTCATTCCATTCTCTATCTGCGACATGACTATTGAAGTAATCACGTTTGACAGGATTGCGAAGAAAAACGTATCGATGTCGAAAACTAACAAACATAGCGTAACTACCACAGAGTCGATGGCGAGCAACCCTATCGACGGGCGCAGGTTGAAATACTTTTTGAATATCAGCGGCGGCACGGCTGTCCCGCCGCTCGATGCTTTGTGATGATAAAGTATGCAAGCCGCTACGCCAAATAATGCGCTGCCAAAAATCATTGACAGCATTGTGTCATCTATAAGCCGGTATCTTGGTATGATACCCAGAAAGAGCGGCAATGACAATGCGCCGATTGCCGTATTCAGCGCATATTCTCTGCCCAGAGTGAAGAAGGCTAAAACAATCACGACTGCCTGACCTATCCAAACGGTTATAGTACGCTCCCACCCGAAATAGGATTCCGCCAAGACCGCCAACCCGGTGAGTCCGCCCGCCGCTATTTTATGTGGCGCCAAAAACATATTGACCCCTACAGCCAGCAAATTGATTGCTATTGTTATATAAATAAGTTTTTTAATCCAGTATTTAATCATTTTTAATGTTCTCCCGTTATCATATTTGTATGTTTTTACAGTTCACATTATATTATTGCTCATATTTCAAGCCGTATTCTCTGTGAAATTAAAAGCGGCGGTTTTGAAAAATTTCAAAACCACCGTTCATTCTTATGAAATGTTATTCGTCTATTTCACATGACTCTCATTCCACGCTTTTGCGCGCTCCGCTTCTTTCTGCATTTGTTCGACGGTATAACCGTTATACCCCTCAAACGCGCGGTGATAACGGCGGTAATCATCAGGCGTAAATATTTCGGAGATTGTGCCGTCATCGTTTATTTTCGCTATAGATTCCGTATCAATTTGCGCTCCGTCTTCATAAGGCGCGCAAAATATCAGATACCATCCGCCTTGTTCAAGATGGATGGATGTAAGAGATGAATATGATATTAATTGTATTTCATCACCGGTATCAGGCTGCTTGAGATTTTCCGCAGTCGATATGATATTATCCACGATAAATGTGTTTTCATAACAATTATTATCCCATTTATCTTCCATAGGGATTACGGATACGAACGTAGCTTCCATGAGGATAGCCCAGTTGCTCCGTACAATCAAACCGAATCTTGATACTGCCGCAGAAAAATTTTCGTCTGATGTAAAAGCTGTGATAGCCTCCAAGAGAATATTTGCGTCCTTGCCATCGAAACGCTTGAAATCCTCATATTTTGAGTGCGACCAAACGCGACCTTTATCGTCCACTTCAAATAAAACGTCAAGGTCGTCCACGATACGCCATGTATCGGTTTGTTCCCAATATGTCAGCGGTAACAAGTAAACGCCGCCTTTGCGGAGCAGATTGGTCGGCTCATCGGCGCAGCAGCCGCCGAAAAGGTATTGAGTGACGGAAATGGTTTCAAGTGTGCTACCGTCGCGGTTCCATATTACCGAAAGAATTTCCACAGACGAATTTTGCCTGATATTATTGCTTGCGGAATAACGGGGTGTTTCATCAATTTGTTCTGTATCAATAACCTTCGCAAACACAAACATATCCGGTACTCCATTATATTGCGAAAAAAAATCACTCAATTTTGAATATGCCCTGCGGTCCGCTTCAATGCTATTGTGAAGTTCGGCGAGATTGAAATTATCGACCGGCAATCCTATATACATAGGTTCAAAATCTTGCCGGTCACGTTCTAACATAACATTGATATACTGCTTAACTTCATATAAAGTTGTTGCGTTGGCTATGCTTTCATACGCCCATTGAGCAAAAACTAAATTTTTGGGTGTATCGAGGAAAACATACCTCTCGCCATCAAGTAAACCATATTTCGCAATATCAACGAAATATAACTTTGCCCCGGCTTCTTCCCGATAATGAGATTCATCATATTTCAACGGCATAAATATTCCACTCATACCTGCTTTCATTTGCGAGATTACATCGGTATCTTCTACCCATAATCCTTTTACATTAATCGGGACAGGTAATAAAACCGATACAATATCTCCTGATTTTATATCACCACGGATAACATCATCAACTTTAATTTTGGCAAACGCACGGTAATCGGTATGACCGTTAAAATCTATTTCAATATTACGGATTTCCTTAATTGTTCCGCTGAAAATATCTGTATCATATTTATGAAACAATTCATCTTCCGTAAGATAAATGAGCATATTTGATACAGAGGGAAGATTGGGAAGTTTATCCGCATATCTAACACTCACGTTGCCGCTTGACAAGTTGAGTATAAAATTGTTGCCGTTATTATTTAGAAGTGGAACGATTATGATTACAACTGCGACTATTAAACAAGCTGCAACGGGCATAACCCATTTCAACCACGGTACGAATCTATTACGAATCTTTTTATTTTTAGGTGCAGCCCTCTCGATAAGTTCGTCGTCAATGCCCCCGATTGCTCTTATTATTTTATTATTTTTCAAATTAACCCCTCGCTTTCAAGTTTTTGTTTTAATCGCCCGCGCATACGGAATAATATTGCTGCGATTTTATTTTCCTTATATCCGTATTCTGCGGCAATTTCATTTACGCTTTGTAGATACCAATATCGCTTAACGAAAATATCCGCGTTTTCGGGCGGTTCGGATTTTAGGAAAGTGTTTATCGATTGTGTGAGTTCACCGTCGTCAGTTTCTTCCGGTGCTGAAATATTCGCAAGTTCATCTAACGCTATCTCCATATTGCCGTTACCGCGTTTTTGCGTGTGCGCCGCTTCGTATCGGTCAAGGGCGAGATTCCGTATAATTTTTGCCAAAAACGCTTTGAATCGCGACGGTTTTTCAGGCGGTATCGCGTTCCATGCGCGTAACAGCATATCGTTGACGCATTCGTCGGAATCGCTATTATTATTTAATATATTGTTGGCAATCATCCGGCAGTACCCTCCGAATTTATTTTTACACTCGGTCAAAGCGTCCTCTGACCGCTGCCAAAACAAATCAATAATTTCGTTATCGTCCATAAACGACTCCTCCTTTCTTTTAATCGAAAAATCCTACCTCACTTACATAGACGGGAAATTTCGTAAAATATTACGCAGGTTGTAAAAATATTTTTTATAATTATATCATGTTTGACGTTATTCTTCAAAAAAACTATTGCATTTTTATTATTTATACGATATAATATTAACATAGTTTCAAGATTTGCGAAAAGCAATCACAGTTTACGAGTTTACACAGCGTCCAGAGGATATTTATATCTTTTGGGCGCTTTTTTTATTTTTCAGCCGTTATAACTGAACATAGTTCAGTATAGGTACAGCAACCGGCGCGTAGGAGCTTGTCCTTCTATCGCTTTTATATAGATTCTCCCACTGGGAGACCATAATTTTATTCACAGGACGCCATTAATACCGTTTTCGGTATGTATAGCGCCCTGTTTTATATATAAATCATATTAAAAATTAATTAAGGAGTAATAAACTATGTTAGATTTATTAGAAAAATTTGAAAAAGTAGAAATCAAAAACGACAGCAGACTCAGAGAGGAAGATAAAAAATATTGCGATCACCAATATGCCCTTTACATAAAGGTATTGAATCATTACAGAAATATGTTCAAAATTTTGCAAAATGTTAACCAGCAAGACAATGATTTTTATGAATCCGTAAGCGTTGAAAATGACTATTACAGCGGGACCTATAAACATCAAATATATATGCACGAGTTTATGAAAGTCAATAAAGAAGATTTTTCGGGAATCATGGAAGAAACCCACAACAGATTTATTGAACGCATAAATAAATACTTTATAAATAAATACAATGTCACGCTCAAAGAAAAAAAATTTAAGGATTATGTCCAACTTGAAAAACCCGAAAGCCCAAGCAGTTATGGTTATAGGAACATGACAGAAGAAGAAATAGAGCAGTGTAAAATAAAAAAAGAAGAATACAAAGCCGCGTTTGACATTTATCTGAACAACAAAATAAATGCCGAACTGCATTATGATCCTATCGTTGACGATATATTCATTTCTCTCGGCGGCTTTAACTTTGCGGAAAAAGCGGAAAATGAAATCAAGGAAAACGCGCAAAATGCCGTAAAAGGATATCGTGATAATGAGCCGAAATATGAAATCAAAAACGGTAAAATTTCGTTTGATATAATGTTTTCCCGCAAATGCAGTATCTGGAATCAATACCGCATTGATTTAAGCTCTGAATCTTATCACGCTGTGTTAAGGGCATTGACTTATTTTGATTCGGATAATACCGAAACCGCAATATACGATAAATGGATTGGTCGTTTTACCGGATATGAAAAAAAAGAAGAAGAAGGCATATACGATTCGCATTATGCAAACGGCGTTAAAATCCACTACTTTAAATATTATAAAAACGGAAAATTCGACGTGACTTTTGACAATCATACAAACGCTTTGACTTTTGCGAGAGAGTTTTTAGAATATTCCGCATAAAATCAGGAGGTTACAAATGTGCAAATATAACATTGATGAAAAAATAATTATCCCGCAGGATAAACGCGCAAATATAAACGCTAAAATATTATACCTCATAACAAATAATCTCGTTGATAAAACAGGATTTACGGCGGCGGATATTTTCAACAGCTATACCGGGGACGGGGGTTTACATGGTCTTGAAATGAAGGATTTCAAGAATTTCCACGAATACGGCAAAGCGAAAAAAGAAATCGAACAGGGACAATTTTTCACGCCGCATAAAATTTGCAAATTTATTGTTGACTGCATCAAACCGACGAACAAAGATATAATATATGATTTGACCTGCGGTATGGGCAACTTTTTTAATTATCTGCCGGTTGAAACTAATATTTACGGAGCGGACATTGACATAAAAGCGGTTAAAATCGCGAAATATCTATATCCTTCGGCAAATATAGAGCATGAAGACATACGGACTTATAAACCGCCTGTAAAAGCTGATATTATATTCGGAAACCCGCCATTTAATTTAGAGTGGGCTATTTCTGGAATAAAATTCAGTTCGCAAATGTATTTTTGCAAAAAAGCCGCCGAAATATTAAAACCTGCCGGGCTCATGTCAATAATCGTTCCTGACAGTTTTTTGTCGGACGGATTTTTTAATAAATCGGATATTGAGCAAATAAATAACGATTTTAATTTTATAACACAATTCAATTTACCGTCAAATTCGTTTAAAAATATAGGAGTCAGCGATTTTAAAACAAAACTTTTGATACTTCAAAAGAAAAGCCAATATATAACCGATAAAGGATACCAGACAGCCAAAGAAACCATTAACAGCGATTCCGAGCATATTTATAACACTTATATTCAACCGATCCTGTCAGAAAAAGAACGCCTTGGCGGAAAGTTATATTTTGAAGGTAAGAACGAGGAATATATTGATAAAGATTTTATGTTCAAAGTTAATAAATATCTGTTCGATATAAAAAGACATCCGAAATTAAGCAGCAAATACGGAAAATGCGAAAGTTTCCTGCAAGAATATTTAACGCAAAAGCAGCCGGAAAAAATGCTGTACTCCGAATGGGAAAAGATAAAAATAAAAACCGGCGACGTGATAAAATATTATAAAAAAGTTTTATCTTCTGCCGACAGGGTATATAAAAATGAAAAGCACATAGTAAAAACGAACCATAGTTTTTATATAAAAGATTACAGCGAAGCCGAAACACATGAACATATTGCCGATATAAATACCAGCGTTTTAAACGAATCCTATATAGACGAATTTATTAAATTAATCAGCCGTAAAAGCAAAGAATACAAACAACAATCGTTAAAATTTGACGATATGGCAGCTGATCCTGTAATAAAAAGGTTTTTAAAAGATTGGAGTGTTTATAGTAAATCCGAAAAGGATACAAAAAAGCTTACCGATACGCAGGCAACAGACACAAATAAACTTTTACAAAAAAGATACGGCGTTTTACAGTACAGCATGGGTGCAGGAAAAACCCTTTGCGGCTTGGCAATGGCGCAGTATCAATTATTAAATACCAATATAAAAAATGTATTTGTTGTCGGAACCGCCATAGCAATAAACAATACCTGGGACGTCGTTTTAGACGATTACGATATTGATTATAAAAGAATAAACGGATTGTCCGATATTGCGGAAATACAGGAAAAGCAAATTCTGATAATCACTCTTGATATAGTTATTAAACTTCAAAAATGGCTGAAAAATTTTATTAAAAGCAAATCGCAAAAAATCATGCTTATCTTCGACGAAAGCGACGCGATAAGCAACCCGTTTTCCAAAAGAACAAAAGCTATGCTGTCAGTATTCAGAAAATGCAGATATAAATATTTAACGACGGGAACGATGACGCGGAACAATATTTGTGAAGCCGCGCCGCAACTTGAATTATTATATCACCACTTTACAACTTTTTAAATCGTTAAAAATTCCGTAAAATAGAGCCTTTAAAAAGTTAATTTGAATTAATAGGGGTTTAGGGTGTGGCATTTTTATGCCCTAAACC
>Ga0082212_10011319_pt1 | contig 11322 bp, 6 predicted proteins | sample TergutNt197P3_FD_71548 | JGI IMG/M metagenome (GOLD analysis project Ga0082212, IMG submission 71548) | Neocapritermes taracua P3 segment gut microbial communities from Petit-Saut dam, French Guiana - Nt197 P3 | ecosystem: Host-associated > Arthropoda: Insects > Digestive system > Gut ... | reverse complement strand
AAAATGATCGGTGCCATCGCTAAAGGCTTCGGAGGCAAAGGCACGAATAAGAAAACCGCAGAGTAAACCGCCGAGGGCGGGAACGAGTAGAATAAGAATCCAATATCGAGGGAGAACGAGGGGACCATAGGTATCTTTTCGTTTTGCCGTTTCAAATGCTGCGCCGGGCAAGGGACCGGAATCAGCGGTGTAATCGGCAGGAATCGGCAGATCAATTCCGACGGTTGGATAAATCCATTGAACGGCAGTTTTAACTTCTTGTAGAATCGTGTACAGTCCGGCAGAGCAGAGTCCTGTCAGGCAACCGATGACGACACAGTAAAGGAGAAGTTTACCGGAGGAATTCCAGTCGAATCGGCAACGAATTTTTTCTGAAAAGGGTAATTGCGAGTATCGATTGCCTTCCATGGAGCCGTGCTGAACTGAGTGTTGGAATAGTAAGAAATGAGGTCTATTGAGTCAAGAGGAAACATGTAGGACAGAGGCAAGAGTAGTGTCAACAGTACCTAAAAATTTCATTTTGCCTCTTGACATTTCTCCTGAACGTGCGAGAATCACCATCTATGGGTTCTGGGAGATTCCCGGATGACGCAAGTCCCTAGTCTAGGTCACTGCCCGAATGGAACCAAATGCTTTTGAAACTCCTCGAACATCGTCTTCACCCGCTCCGGTTCCTGTTTGGCAAGGTTCGTGGTTTCCGCAAGGTCTTTTTCCAGATCGAACAATTCAAACCTCGCCATATCATTATGGCTGAGCGTTTGACCTTGCCGTTGCGGCGAAACGATTTTCCAATTTTCTATTCGGAAACCGAATCTTCCGCCGCCCCCTTCGTTAATGTTGAATGGTCGCTTTTTCGCTCCCGGAACTCCCAGCAACACGTCTTGTAACGCAAAACTGTCAGGAAATGCTCCTTCGGGAACCTGTCCGCCGACCATTGCCGCAAACGTTGCCGGTAGGTCAATGGTGTTAATGATTTCATCCGAGACACCGGGCGTAATCTTTCCTTTCCAATGCACGAAGAATGGCACTCGAGTTCCCCCTTCAAACGCACTGTACTTTCCGCCGCGCAAGACTCCTGCCGGTTTGTGTTCACCCAATTTTTCTACCGCACCGTCTTTGTATCCGTCGTCTAAAACCGGACCATTGTCGCTGGTAAAGATAACTAGAGTATTTTCCAGCAGATTTTCTTCACGGAGCGTTTTCATGATTTCTCCGACACTCCAATCCAGTTCAGCGAGCGAGTCACCACGAAAACCCAGCGTGCTGTTTCCATGATACCGCTCATTTGGCATACGAGGCACATGGATATTTGGCGGTGTGTAACAGAGAAAGAAAGGGGCGTTTTTATTTGCCTTGATCCACTCGACAGATTTTTTGGTCAATTCCGATGTTAAATCTTCATCACGCCAGCGAGCGGCATTTCCTCCGTAAAACCAGCCGATTCGACCGATACCGTTGTGAATCGTTTGGTTGTGTCCGTGCGACCAGTCCATTTTCAGCGTTGACCGGTGCGTTTCGCCGGTCGGTTCGCCCGGTCGCGGCTGATCCGGTGTGTCGATAGGGTCGTTGGGGTCAAGATTTCTGACCCGATGGTTTTCGATATAAACGCTCGGCACCCGGTCATTGGTCGTCGGATAAATGAAGCAGTAATCGAAGCCGCGTTCCAGCGGACCGGGTTTCAGTTCGCCGTTCCAATCGGGTCCTTCTTGCAGAGTACGGTTGCCGAGTCCCAAATGCCATTTCCCGATCATAGCCGTTTTGTATCCTGCTTTTTGAAGCATCATGGGCATGGTGTACGTTTCGTCCTTGATCACAGCCGGTGCCTTGGGCGGGGCAATGCCGGTTCCTTTCTGACGGAAAGCGTGGATTCCTGTCAACAGCGAGAATCGGGTGGGCGTGCAAGTCGATGCACTGCAATATCCGCTGGTGAAGCGGAGACCTTCTTGTGCCAGTTTGTCAAGATTGGGAGTTTGCACACCTTTGGCACCTAGAATACCAATATCACCGTATCCGACATCATCCGCCATGATGACGATAATGTTTGGTTTTTCCGCCGCACAGAACGCTGGCATGGTACAAAGACTAAAAACAAATCCCACTAGACATGGGAGAACAAACATTCGATTTTTGTTCATTGGATTACCTTTGGTTGTTAGAAATTGATTTTGTGATTCAATCCTCGCAGAAAGAGTATCCATTGTAATGTGTCCTGAATGGAAAAACAACATGGCGACGCGAGTCCTCGAAGGAGTTGTGTAGAAGTCAATGAGGCATCCTTTGCCACCCAGAGCAAAGGAGAAGAGAAAAGTATCATTGTGATACAGGTGGACGGATTTGTCATTCCGGCAGGGCAAAATCCTGCGGCTTCATTCCCGGCTTGTGTTTGCCGAAACCCATCGGCAACGTTTCGTAAGTGCCGACAATTTCGACATTTGCCGACGGTGGAATTTGCTTTACCCGACCATCCAGCCAATAGACGGCATTGACCAACAACCGACGCAAACCTTCGCTTTCCAAGTCCTGTGAAGAACCCATCGTTGTTGTAAAGACTCGTCCCAATGACCCGCCGTCAAGTTGATACGTCTTTATCCACGCAATCGGCATCATCGGCTCATTCTTCGCACCAGTTACCGGTTTATCGCTCGGCTTCATTCCTTCGAGTACCTGACCATAGACGAGCGGCTGCGAGCCGTCCGGCAATGGAAGCCGAACCGTGTAAACGTCCGTCGGACCGAAAATATCGCCGCAACCACGCACAATCGGGTTGTCCTTCTGCTCCGGCACGATCACACCGCGCGTCGCCTCTTTGCCGTGTTGACCGTGATGGCTGATCCACGTTTCGCCGAGCACTAAACGACCGAAGCCTTGGTTCCATTGTCCTTCACCAGCGTAATCGAAACTGTATCGGGCATAAGTTTTATCCTTCGGAATGTTGAAGGCGTGAGTCGACGTTCGCATTCCGAGTATCGGCTTGCCGATTTTCAAGTAATCGTCGAAATGCTTCATCTGATCGTCGGGAAGATCACGGAATCGAAGATTGACAACGAGAACGTCTGCTGTTTGCAGAACATGCAAATCGGGAATATTCGTCCGGCAGACGGGATTGATTTCTCCGTTTTCGGGATCGATTGCAAAGAGTACGGTGCAATCGAATCCGTGATGTTTTGCCAGAATACGACCGAGTTGCACAACGGCTTCTTCGGAGCGGTATTCTTCGTCGCCGGAGACAAGCACAACGTGTTTGCCGTTGCCGGGAAGGTTCGGAGTTCCCTTGTACCGCAGGGGTTCCGCAAAAACGGTCGTGCAGGAAAAAACAATCACGAGAATCAATAATTGATGTTTCATGGCTAAAACGCAAGCGGGTGATAAAATTTAACAGTTATTCGTCGAACAATTCTTTCAGTATCTTTTTGAGTTTTGCTCCTCGTGTGTCGGTTGCAAGAATCTTGCCCTCTTTGTCCACGATCAACATTGTCGGCACCCCTTCAATGAGTTCGTCAAAGGTATCGCTCTGCGAAGGCTGTTCCGCTTTTTCCGTCAGCGGCTCGGAAATAATCGTCCACGGAATCTTTTCGTTTTGCACAAACTTCTTGACCGTGTTGTTCCCCTCATCGCCGTCAGCTTCCCAAATGTACACCGAGACGATTTCCAGTCCCTTGTCGTGATATTTTTCGTAGGCTTCAAGCATGCCGGGCAGTTCCATCTTGCAAGGACCGCACCACGTTGACGTAAACTTGACAAGAACATATTTGCCGCGGTACGAGTTCCAATCGAAATCCTTGTCTTGCATCGTTTTGCCGTACAGATTGAACTCCTCACCGACAAAGTCCTTACCCGCAGCGGGATTCCATCCTCCTGCCATCATAGGGATCATCTGAGAGATCAAACCGCCATACGCCAGACCATAAAATTCCCAAAACCGTCCGCCGAAGTCCGGTTCCTTAAAGACCAGTTTATCATCAACGACTTCGGGAAGCAGTGTCCGCAGGTATCCCCGCGAAAATTCATAAAAGAATTGCGGTGTTTCCGGTATATCTTCGTTGACGGCTTTTGCCGCCATCATTGCCGTCCGCCACGCCGTGATGCCCAGATTGATGGACGACTGCAACATGTTGCGGAGCATTCGGGCATCGGCGGCAGTCCGCGTTTTGACGGTCAACTTCATCGGCGGCATTTTTTCCATGACCGAAGGAGTGAACAGCGGATTGGGAAACGATGTCGCCGCCCAATCGACTTTTTTGGCAATGTAAGCGAGAATGTTGACCACCTGTTCGGGAAATTCATCGGTCTCTTTGAGTGCTTCCAGAAGGTACTCTCGTGCCATATCGGTCATTGCCGCCGCAATTTTGATGTCATCGTTGCCGAGCGATTTCATGGCTTGCATCAATGCTCCATCCGGGGCGGGTTTTGCGTTTTCACGCCATGCTTCCAATACATCCTTATACTCAATCATTACTGAGCTGATTACAAGCAAGAGACAATCCTTGGTCGGGACAAGAGCGTCTTTCAAGCCCACGTTCTGTGCCCAATCTTCGGGAAACAACGACACCAATGTTTGCAAATCGGCATCGGTTTTGCCCTTCCACGGTACTGCAATGACACACATAACATTGTCATCGAGCAGTTCGGTATCGACGATCAGGGCGATTTCCTTGATACCGAGTTTTTTGGTAATCGTCTCGAAAGCGGGACGGATATACGCATCAAATTTATCGAGGTCTTTATCGAGTGCCGACAGCGAGGACTTCAAGGAAGCCGCTTCGAATTTGAGGGACTTCATGAGTCCTTCGGAGTACATTTTCCAATTTTGTTTGACCGCATCGATCTCGGCTTTTTGGAGATCGACGTGAACGAACAGGACGGTGTTTTCCGTGATGAGCGGAGCAAAGGTCTCCTGCCCAGCGGCGGAAGCGGCTCCGATAACGAGTGCCAAAAGGAATGTACAGAAACGCATAGGGGAATCCTCCAAAAAGTGTTTGCCCGATTCTATCAAAAATCAATGACAAAACAACGCTTGCGTTTTAGCCGCTTCAGCGCGCTAAAGCGGCTAAAACGCAAGCGATGATGATAACAACTACGCAGGTTTGATAATCCCCATGAACGGTTCGACTTTGAGCGAGGCTCCGCCGACAAGAGCACCGTCCACGTTCGGTTTGGCGAGAATCTCCTTGGCGTTTTTGTCGTTGACACTGCCGCCGTATTGAATCCGTACCGCTTCGGCAACTTCCTTGTTATAATTCTTTTCGATCATCTTCCGAAGTGCCAAATGCACCTCTTCGGCTTGTTCCGGCGTAGCAACTTCTCCCGTACCAATCGCCCAAACCGGTTCGTAAGCAATGACGCACTTTTTCATATCTTCCGCCGAAACACCGGAAAACGAACCGTCAAACTGCCGACGAACGACCTGTTCCGTCGTACCTGCTTTTCGCTCCTTAAGAAGTTCGCCGACGCACACGATTGGAATCAATCCCGCCGCCAATGCCGCATGGGTCTTTAAGTTAACGAGTTCACTCGATTCTCCTAAAATGTTCCGGCGTTCACTGTGTCCCAGAATGACGTACTGGCAACCGATGTCTTTAAGCATTCCGGCACTGATTTCGCCGGTGAACGCTCCTTCCTTCTCGAAATAAATGTTCTGTGCTCCGACACTGATATTAGAACCTTTCAGAGCGGCGGCAACCGGCTGAACGTAAACGCTTGGTGGACAAACGGCAATGTCCACCTCGCTGATTGCCGATGCGGCTTTTTTTAGGCCTTCCGCCAATTCAAGCGAAGCGGAGAGAGTGAGATTCATTTTCCAGTTACCGGCAATAAGAAGTCTTCGTGTCATCGTGAGCGGGAATTTCTGTTAAAGGTTGATTTCCCGCATTGTAGCCGAAAGTTCTGAAAAGACAAGACGATGAAACGAAAAAAACCGGGGACTGCGCTTCGTCCCCGGCTCGTGTTTCCGCTCTTTGACATTCGCGGCTCGTTGTTCCGCCCATTCGCTTTTCGTTTTCGTTACCAATCGTAACGAAGACTCGTGCCGAAAATATTCTGACTCGGACGGAGATGATCTGTCCCAATGTTCTGACGCGAGTGGACATATTCAAACATCCAGCGCATTTGTGGAGTCCAGAACCAGGTCAAACCAACCACAAAGTCGTTCTGATGTCCCCCGAAATGTTCCTCTTGATTTGTCTTCCGCCAGTCGTCCATGCCGGTATATCCCCACTGGAAGACTGCTTGCCATGCGCCGAATCCGTCGATTAAATTCCAATCGCAGTGATTGAACGGATGGAAATTCTGTTTCACCTTCGGAGCACCGAACACTCCCGACTTCAGATTGTAACTTCGGAAGTCATCCGTCAAGAAGTACGCCAGTTCGACGTAGGCACCGTAGAGATGCCGTCCTGGTTGTCCATCGGCACTGAATGAACCGGCATGAAGTTCCGAACGAGTCGAAAACCGACCATTCTGATAGGCGAATTCCAAGCCGCCGCGATGGGAATAGTCATTGGCAAAAGTTCCCGAATTAAGAGTTGGGGTTGCCCAACTGAATGTCCCCGGCTTGGCACTGAGTGTTGCTGACTTGTTGTCCGTGCCGACATACTCCCAGTGTCCCCCTAAATGGAGAACACATTTACCTTCTTGGGCAAACCAGGGTGCCGCCGACAAGCGAAGATTGACGGTCTGTCCTTGATTATCTTCCTGCAAAGACCGATCCAAGTCCGTACCTCGACTTTGGAAAACTCCAAAGAAAAGACGGATTCTATCGTCGGCAAACAAGTTTACCGACGAAATACCAATTCTGCGTCCCAGACCAAAGACATTTGCTGGCGTAACATATTCCATTGCCGAGGCGTTGCTGGGATTCATCGAGTAGTAGAGTCCAGTTTCTGGCTTGAAATGTCCTGCCCGAACATACCCAAGTAGCGGAACATTGTTGACACCCATCCAGTTGTCGGTCAGGGCGACTCTTCCATTGTTGTTATGAAATGCAAACTCGACTCTATAATCGAAGGAATCGTAACCGCTTCCATTGGCACCGAGCCGGAGTTCCCGTAATCCTGCCCCATTCTGCATGTTCCCGTTCACATCTGCCCGACGCGATGTGTCATTTTGGTCAATGAAGTTGACCGAATCGAGGTACATCCGTCCTACAATTTTCGGTGCCGACCATGCTTTCTTCGTGTCGGGCTTTGCTGTGTCCTTTTTAATTTTTTGGACTTCGTTGCTTAACCGTTCCAATTCGGCATAGAGGAACGAATCCGTTCCGCCGCTTGCCGGTGCTTGGACAAAGGTTGGCGTTACTGCGGGCGGCGGTACATCGACGTGTGGTGCCGGAATGACGGGAGCCAGTTCGAAATCGTTCGATACCTGTGCGAGCCGCACGGCATCACCGAGAGCAGAGGCTTGCGGAATGACGGGTGCCGGGATTTGCTTCGCCGGTTGTTGAGCAACGGCGACGGGAATTTTCGTCCCCTTTGGGGTCAAACCGGTCGCAGGTTCCGATGTAACGACCGGCTCGGCTGAACCGAGAAGAGGGTCGTATTGACTGCCGGGAGTGTCTCCATAGGCGAGGCTGCCGCCGAGCAGCAGAGTTGCTAAGCCGAGGCAAAAGTTCTTCATAAAATTTCTCCTTTTCTGTAATGTATCGTCTGGAAGGGATATTTGGAAAAATCGGTATTTTCCGTAAAATCAGTATCGAACGGTATAAGCAAAAAAATCCGAATAATCGGACTAATTTGACATATTATTCCACACCCTCGGCGATAAAATCCGTACAACAAGAATAATCGGAATTTTCGATTCTTTTTGCCTATTTTTCCTATTTTGAAATAAGTCGATGATCTATCGAGTAGAATGTGAACTATACTGTGCCACGCCATCAAAGCGGTGTTTTCTCGGTGAACTTTGTGTTTCCTTTGCGTCCTCCGTGATAAAAATTAACCACAAAAGACACCGAGAAAAAAGTGTACCGTATTGCCGTGGAACTTTATGAAACAGAATCCGCCCGTAAGTATCATGTTCGTATTTGCTTGAATTTTTTCCAGTTTCGTTGTAAACTAACGTTTGTCTTTCGTGTATTCAGTCGTGTTATGAAGTACAAACTCTTCGTTTTTTCCGGGCTGTTGTTGTTTTCCCACTCATTATTTGCCAACGAACCGGTCTCTTCGCCGGAATTGATTCGGGCAACGGAACTTTCCATCGCGTTTCGTGGGGCTGCTGAGAAAGTATTGCCCGCTACGGTCAAAATCATTTCGCGTTTGCAAACCACCGAAGATCGTCGGGCGATGGAAATCCAAGTTCCCGCCTTGAAAACACCGCCGGGAAGACGCAATCCCGGCGACAGCACCGGAACAGGTGTACTCATCAGTCCCCAAGGAATTCTCGTTACGAATAACCACGTCATCGCCGATGCCAAAGAAATTGACGTGGAACTGCCTGACGGTCGGCTCTTTCACGCCAAGAAATATAGACATGACCCCGCTACCGACCTCGCTGTGATTTGGCTCGACCTTCGACCGCAAGAAACGCTCCCCTTTGCCCGATTCGGAGACAGCGACCAAATGGATGTCGGCGATTGGGTGCTTGCCATCGGGAATCCTTTTGACATGGATACAACCGTCAGTGCGGGCATTATCAGTGCCAAGGGACGTTCGCTCAACAAAGTTCGGCGTACCGAATTTTTGCAAACGGATGCAGCAATCAATCCCGGCAACTCCGGCGGTCCGCTCGTCAATCTGCGGGGAGAAATCATTGGAATCAGCACCGCAATCGCTTCCCGGTCAGGGGCGTATGAGGGAATCGGTTTTGCACTCCCTTCGAATAATGCAAAGTGGATTACCGACCAACTGATTACAAACGACAAAGTGAATCGCTCTTGGCTCGGTGTCGAAACGAGACCGGTGTTGCCGGACGACGTTCGTCGACTCGGTTTGAAGCAGATTGAGGGATTGGTGGTTGAATATCCGCTGCAAAAGTCCCCCGCAGAGGCATCGGGACTTCGACCGGACGATGTGATTCTCTCCTTTAACGATCAGCCGGTCAATGCGGTCTATCAATTACAGCGATATGCCGAACGAGCGGAGATCGGCAAGGAGCATAAAATCATTTACTCCCGCGAAGGCACGCAGTACAAAGTGGCGGTCAACATGAAGCCGCTCCCCCCGGAACAGGGGTTACTTACAACGCCGCAGGGAGGAGTTTCTTCTCACACGGATAAGGAACTTGGCTTGCTCGTCGTGCAGGCAACGGACCGCGTTTTAGGGGGATTGCGATTGCAGGGGAAGCAGGGCATGTTGGTGATTGCTGTTCTTTCGGGAAGTCGGGCAGAAAAGGCAGGCATCAACGTTGGTACGTTGATTGTGAGTGTGGATGGCAAGCCGGTGTCGAATCGGCAACAATATACGACGGTTCGGGAAGCATCATCGCTTTCGGACGGCATCGTGTTGGATACGTTCATCGTCGGCGGAGCGGCACAGCAGTACGTGATTCGGTTGGGACAGTGAAAAGATGAAGAGAATAGATGTCGCCATTTACCGAACTGTTATGGGCACTTCTAATAACAGGTAACACTGGCATAACGTAAAAAGTTACAGACGCAAGGCGAGAAATACAACAAATTTTCCCCTCGCAAAAAATCAATTTTTTGGGGGTGGTCTCTTGCCTTTTTGCTTTCCGTAGTCTATAATGGGACAGAACGCTGGAAGCAAACCCGTTGCGTAGCCAGCCAACTTGAACAAACCACAATGCCATCAAACACAACCCCGTCTTCTCCGGCTTCCGTAAAAATTGCCAGTATTACTGCGCAAGGTCTCTACAATAAATGCACGGCACTCGCCAACAACCTCTGGTGGAGTTGGCATCCCGAAGTCATCGGGCTGTTCCGCTCCCTCGATCCCATCCGGTGGCGGCAACTGGGGCACAACCCCATTGCCCTGCTCCACGAGTTCACTCCCGAACGGCTGGAAATTCGTGCCGCCGAACTGGTGCTCTATACTCGGATCGACCAGGCGTACCGCCGGATGACCGAGTATTTGGCAACCCAAACCCATTGGGCAAGACGGAATGTCGGGGTGCTCGGTTCTCAGCCCGTTGCCTATTTCTCGCTTGAATTCGGCGTTCACGAGTCGGTGCCGATTTACTCCGGCGGTCTTGGGGTGCTCTCCGGCGACCACATCAAGAGTGCAAGCGGACTCGGTGTGCCGCTCGTTGCCGTAGGATTGTTTTACAATCAAGGATATTTCAAGCAACACCTCGATGTCGATGGTTGGCAGCAGGAAGAATACCTCGATACTGCCGTTCAATTTCTCCCGCTGGAAAACCCGGTCGATCCCAAAGGGGAGAAAATCACCATTTCGGTTCAGACCCGAACCGGCACGATTTACGCCAAAGTCCGGCAAATTAACGTCGGACGCGTTCGGTTGTTGCTTCTTGACACCGATCTCGAAGAAAATGATCCGCAAGACCGGCAATTGACCAGCCGACTCTACGGCGGCGACAACCGGACTCGTATCCGACAGGAAATCGTCTCCGGTATCGGCGGTATTCGGGCACTCAAAGCACTCGGCATTACGCCGGGAGTTTACCACTTGAACGAAGGGCACAACGCCTTTGCAACCCTGGAAGCAGTACGGCAACACATGGAGGAGGACGGGGCTTCGTTCCAGGATGCCGCAACCGAGATTGCCCAAAAGACGGTCTTCACAACGCACACGCCGGTTCCGGCGGGACATGACCGATTTGACAGTGCCCTCATCGAGGAACATCTGGGACCGCTTCGGGATCAACTGAAAATTGACCAAGCACACCTGATGTCGCTTGGTCGGGTTGATCCAAGCAACAGCACCGAAACATTCTGTATGACGGTGCTGGGCTTGAAAATGTCCCGGTACGCCAATGCCGTTGCGTCGTTGCACGGCGTTGTTTCCCGAAAAATGTGGCACGGTCTCTGGCCCCAGTTGCCGGAAGAAAAGGTGCCGATTGGACACATCACGAACGGCGTACACGTTCCCAGTTGGATGGCGTGGCAAATGAACACGTTGTTCGAACGGCATTTGCCGTCGTCATGGTCGGAAGAATCCTACGACCCGAAAGAGTGGGAAGCGATTCACAACATTGATCCGGGCGAAGTTTGGGAAACGCACAGTGCCTTGAAGAACCTGTTGGTGGCATTTACTCGCCGCCGTGTCAGCCGTCAGTGCCGTCGGCGCGGCGAATCGGACGAGGTCATTGACAACGCACGAACGATTCTTGACCCGCAAATTTTGACCATCGGCTTTGGTCGCCGCTTTGCAACCTACAAACGAGCAACGCTGGTGCTGAACCAAATCGAGC
>Ga0082212_10011318_pt1 | contig 11322 bp, 6 predicted proteins | sample TergutNt197P3_FD_71548 | JGI IMG/M metagenome (GOLD analysis project Ga0082212, IMG submission 71548) | Neocapritermes taracua P3 segment gut microbial communities from Petit-Saut dam, French Guiana - Nt197 P3 | ecosystem: Host-associated > Arthropoda: Insects > Digestive system > Gut ... | reverse complement strand
CACCCCGTTGTCGAAGCCCTTGGACAGGACGATGTCGTTGACGGCGCGACGGATCTTGGCGTCCTTGGCGATGTAGGCCGGGACGTTACCGGCGCCGACGCCGAGGGCGGGCTTGCCGGTCGAGTAGGCGGCGCGCACCATGGCATTGCCGCCGGTGGCGAGCACCAGCGAGGTGCCCGGGTGGTTCATCAGCTCGGAGGTGGCCGCGATCGAGGGGTGCTCGATCCACTGCACGCAGTCGGCGGGAGCGCCGGCCGCGATGGCGGCGTCGCGCACGATCTTGGCGGCGGCCACGGAGCACTGCTGTGCCGAGGGGTGGAAGCCGAAGATGATCGGGTTGCGGGTCTTCAGGGCGATCAGCGCCTTGAAGATTGCCGTGGAGGTGGGGTTGGTCACCGGGGTCACCCCGGCGACCACGCCGACCGGCTCAGCGATCTCCACGATGCCGTTGAGGTCGTCGCGGCCGATGACGCCCACGGTCTTGAGGTCCTTCAGCGAGTTTGTGACGTGCTCACACGCGAAGATGTTCTTGGTGGCCTTGTCTTCAAAGACGCCTCGGCCGGTCTCGTCGACGGCCATCTTGGCCAGCTGGCCGTGCATGTGCAGCGCGGCGATGGAGGCCTTCTTGACGATGTGGTCGATCTGCTCCTGCGTGAAGTCGGCGTAGGCATCGAGGGCCACGAGGGCCTTCTGTACCAGCGCGTCGACCTCGGCAGCAGCGTCGATCACAGGGGCCTTGACGGACGCTGCCTCGGCAGTCGCCTTCGTCTTGCGGGGAGTGCTCACATTTTCTCCTGTGGAATTGGGGCGCGCCAATCACGCCCCGGCTTCATTGGTGTGCTCGTGAATGTTTTCACAATGAGGGGTCGGCTGACAAATCGCCTGGCCCGCTACTGCCGCCAGGCGCGGGCGATTGTGGCCTGGCCGAGCACGCGAGTTCCCTGGTAGATCACCATGGATTGGCCCGCTGCCACCCCGCGCAGGGTGCCGCTTGTGAGTCTTGACACAAGCGTTTCGCCCTGGTCTTCCAGCGTCAGTTCGGCGCTCATTTCGCGCCCGTGCGCGCGCACCTGCACCGCGATCCCGGATGGCGGGCCATCGGCGCCGAAGATGGGCGCCGGATCCGTCAGCCACGACGCCCGCCTTCCCTGCAGGTGATTGACGGTCAACAGCTCCTCGGCCCCGACCACCACCGAGTTGTCGCGCATGTTGGTGGACAGCACGTACCGCGGCCGGCCATCGACGGCCGGCCGGCCCAGCGCCAGGCCCTTGCGCTGGCCAACGGTGTAGGCGTAGGCACCCTCGTGCTCCCCCACCTGCCGCCCCTCCGGGTCGAGGATCGGCCCGGGCCTGGCCCCCAGGCGGTCGCGCAGGAAGCCGCGGGTATCGCCGTCGGGGATGAAGCAAATGTCATAGGAGTCCGGCTTGGCAGACACCGCCAGGTCGCGCTGGGCCGCCGCAGCACGCACCTCATCCTTGGAGGCAAAGCCCCCTAGGGGAAAGAGCACGCGCGAGAGCTCATCCCGGCCCATGACGGCCAGCACATAGCTTTGGTCCTTGGCGTGATTGGGGCTGCGATGCAGCTCTGGGCCGTCTGGCCCCGGCAGGGCCTGCGCGTAGTGACCGGTCGCGATGGCGTCGAAGCCCAGCGCCTGCGCCTTGTCGAGCAGGGTGCGGAACTTGACATGCTCGTTGCAGCGCAGGCACGGGTTTGGGGTGCGCCCGGCGGCGTACTCAGCGAGAAAGTCTTCGACCACCGTGTCCTGAAACGTCTCGGAGAGGTCCCAGACGTAGAACGGGATGCCCAGGCGGTCGGCCACCCGGCGAGCGTCGGAGGCGTCCTCGAGGGAACAGCAGCCGCGCGAACCGGCGCGGAACAGCTGCGGGTTGCGGGTCAGCGCCATATGCACCCCCACCACCTCGTGCCCGGCCTCGACGGCCAGGGCCGCCGCCACGGCAGAGTCGACCCCGCCGGACATAGCCGCCAAGACCCTCATCGCAGGACTCCCATCACAGCACTCTCATCGTGCGCTCGTCAGGCCCGCGTTGCGAGCCCGCTCGGCCACGGAGGGCAGGGCGGCGAGCAGGGCATCGACGTCTGCCTCGGTGGAGGTGGAGCCAAGGGAGAAGCGCAGTGCCCCGCGGGCCGACTCCTCGTCCACCCCCATGGCCAGGAGCACATGGGAGGGTTGGGGAATGCCGGCCTGGCAGGCCGAACCGGTGGAGGCCTGCACCCCGGCGGAGTCGAGCAGGTAGAGCAGCGAGTCTCCCTCGCAGCCGGGGAACGTGAACAGCGCGCTGCCGGGCAGGCGGCCGGTGGCGGGTTCCGGCCCCCGCAGGACGGCATCGGGCACGGCGCGGCGCACGCCGGCGATCAGCCTGTCTCGCAGGGAGGTGAGGTGCGCGGCCCGCTCCGCCTGCGTCGAGGTTGCCTCGGCCAGCGCCACCGCAAAGGCGCGGATCGCCGGCACGTTAACCGTGCCGGCCCGCAGTCCCCTTTCCTGGGAGCCGCCCTGGGTCAGGGACTCAATCGGCAGGTCGCGCCGGGTCAGCAGCGCCCCGACCCCCAGGGGCGCGCCGAACTTGTGGCCGGAGACGGTGAGGGCATCGGCCCCAGAGGCGGCGAAGGACACCGGCAGCTGCCCTACGGCCGAGGCGGCGGCTCGGTGCAGCGGCACCCCGAAGCGCTGACACAGGCGGGCCACCTCCGCAATCGGTTGAAGAGTCCCCACCTCATTGTTGGCCCACATCACCGAGGCGAGGGCCGTGGAACTGGCCTCACCGAACTCCGCGGCCAGCGCCGCCAGCTCGAGCCGTCCATTCTGATCTACCTCGGCCAGCGCCACCTCGGCGCCGGCGTGCCCGGCCAGCCAGAAGGCGGGATCGAGCAGGGAGTGGTGTTCTACGGCGGAGACCAGGAGGCGGCGGCGGGCGGCATCTTGACTTCGCCGTCCCCAGAAGATGCCCTTGAGGGCGAGGTTGTTGGCCTCGGTGCCCGAAGAGGTGAAGATCACCTCTGAGGGGCGGGCGTCGAGGCAGGCGGCCACGGTTTCGCGGGACTCTTCGAGCACGCGGCGGGCGCGCCGGCCGGCGGCGTGCAGGGAGGAGGCGTTGCCGGCATGGCCCGCCTCCTCGACGTAGGCCGCCAGCGCAGCCGGCGTAGGCGCCGTGGAGGCCGCGTGATCGAGATAGTGACTCACGGCCCCCATCCTACGGTCGGCCGTGGTCGGGGTTCCAACAATGGTCCCTGCAGCCCGGGCGGGGTTCAAGGGGCTCTGCACCGGGGCGGTGGCGCACAGCCCCCTACGTGAGATCGGGTACGGCTGGTCTTCTGCCGGACGGCGTGGCTATTTCGCCCCGGGACGCCGTCCTAGCGAGGCGGCAATAGTCTCGATACTACGACCTTAGCCGCTGTCGCTCGCCACGCCGCCGAGGAAGGCACGCGGTATCGCTCAGGCACAACCAGCGCAGCGATGCGCGGGCGGGCATCTGTGGAGTGAGCTCGACATCCGCTCGATGAAGGCTGACGGACAGAGACAAGACCACAGGGACGACCAGGAGACAGTTTCATCGAGAACAGCCACTCCCGTCTGAACAAACGGCCTGAGCTGACGCGTCTACTAGCAACTCAGAATGAAGCCAACCGCCAAGGATCAGCGGTACTCTTCCAAGGGTCCAACTGAAGTTGAGGCCCTTTGAGGCCGCGAGCCTGGGCGACCTCGGCAGCCAGTGCCTCGTTGTCTGCGTAACCGGGCTGCCGTTTTGCGAGCCCGAACACTAGTTCGCTGTATGGTATGCCGCCCGGATCCGAGGCATTGTAAACCTGACTGTTATCCCTGATCGCTGTGAGAAGGCCCGCAACCTGGTCAGCACCGAGTCCCTCGGCGTCGCACAGCATCTTCCATACCTGATCAGTTCGGCTGAACCTCTCTGATCGCTTGAGCGCCTCCACCATCGAGGACCAAAAGCCACTACGAAGCATCACCCGTCTGGAGAGCCAGTCCACGATCGTCTGTGCAATCTGCTCTCCGGTCATGTTGTCGCGCACTTCATCATCCCCTTGCTTCTTCCCAAACAACCCTTTGGGAGTGTGCTTCTGAAACATCAGCGGCAGGCAGGGAACGCCACGCCCGAGAAGCCATCCGACTTCCTGGTCGCACCAGTGGCTTTCCTCGAATCCAGGCATCAGGAAGGCCACTCCGGCGTGGCAGGAAGCCAGGCGCGCCTCTATCTCCGCTCGCCACTCATCGTCGGGCTCGATGTGGATGTGGCCACGAACATCTCGATGCCCCACTTCATGAGTTCCGCAGCCACCTGGCCCACCAAGTCCCTATGCGTGGCAAGATGGGAAGCGAAGATGCTAAGAGGTTGCCCGGCGTTGAGGGGAACTGCCAACGCACGAACGCCGAAGACTGCCTCGGTCGCCGAAATGAGGTCGAGCAACGTCGCAGTCTGGAGTCCTTGAACGCGTTCCTGAACCACTGTGATTCGATCGGTCGGCTCGCGCCAATGATCGTCCTGCTCCCACTCGGATGACTCGATTGGCGGTACCTTGACAGCATCGAAGAGCAAGTTGACATCGCGCAGGTGCTTGGTGGACAACTCGTGCGACAGGGACCTGATTTGCTGGATACGCTGGACATCAATCAGCATGCCTGTACTCTACCCGCTGCGTCCTGACCTCCTAGATGCGTTCGGAGCAGTAAGCGTCAACCTGGCCACCCGGCGCCACGCGCGCATAGGGTAGGAGCATGAGCAAGGGAGTGCTGTACGTGATGACGACGGTGGTGACGGGCCTGATCAAAATCGGGAGGTCCGGGACAGACAACTGGGAAACGCGGATGGCCGGGCTCCGCCGCCACGGCTACCAGAACGTCGCCGGCCTCAAGCCGTACTTCGCCATCGAGGTCGAGGACTACGACGAGAAGGAACGACTCCTCCAGGAGGTCTTCTCGAAGCATCGCGTGGCCGACAGTGAACTCTTTGCGCTCGACGCCGATCTGGCCAAGCAACTCCTCCTGGCCTTCAAGGGCAGGGCGCTGTTCCCGCCGGCCACCGACCAGGAGGGCGCCTTCGAGGAGGTCACTGAGACCCGCAAGGTGGAACGCCGGTTCTCGTTTCCAAAGGTCGGCATCCAGGACGGGGAGACCATTCATCTACTCGGCTACCCGCACATCAAGGCGACCGTTTCTGGGGTCAAGACCGTCACCTACGATGGCGAGGCCGGACTCAGGCTCTCCCCGCTCACCCGCGACCTCTACGACGAACTCGGCCTCCATCGCCAATCCGGATCGTTCCAGGGCGCACAACACTGGGTTTACCAGGGCAAGAGGCTCTGGGACCTAATGCCGCCCGCGGCCGGTGACGACTAGCCGCCCATGTTGTCGCGCAGGGCGGCGCGGGCCTCTGCGCTGGCCCTCTCGGCGGCGGAGCGCAGGCCGGCGACGCTTGGCCCGGCGGCAAGCACCGCGCGGGAGGACGAGGCCAGCACGTTGCCGCGGGCCGCCCCGAACACCTGGGCCAGTTCGGCAGGGCCAGCGCCCTGGGCGCCGACCCCAGGGGCGAGCAGCGGGCCGTTCACGGCCGTCAGGTCGGTGCCGGTCCCGGCCACGGCGTCGCCAATCGTGGCGCCAACCACCAGACCAATCGAGCCCAGCGGCTCGGCGCCCGCGTTGACCGCGGCGGCCTGGGCGGCAATCGAGGCCGCCACCGACGTTCCGTCTGACAATCGGGCGTGCTGCACGGAGGCGCCCTCCGGGTTGGAGGTGAGGCACAAAACGAACAGGCCCTTGCCGTTCGCCAGGGCCAGGTCGATGGCCGGGCGCAGGGAACCGAAGCCCAGGTAGGGCGAGACCGTCAGGGCGTCCCCCGCCAGCGGCGAGGCATCATCCAGGAAGGCGCTGGCGTAGCCCGCCATGGTCGAGCCGATGTCGCCGCGCTTGGCATCCACGATGGTCAGCGTCCCCACGGCCCGGGCGGCCGCCAGGGTCTCCTCCAGCACGGCCACCCCGGCCGAGCCGAAGCGCTCGTAGAACGCGGCCTGCGGCTTGAACGCCGCCACCCGCCCCCCCAACGCCTCGACCACGGTCAGGCTGAAGGAACGCAGGCCGGTGACATCGTCGGGCAGGCCCCAAGCCTCCAACAGCGAGGCGTGGGGATCGATGCCTACGCACAGGGGGCCGAACTCGCCCATCGCGGCGTGCAGGCGCGCGCCGAACGAGGCGCTCATCGCCCGAGCCTGACGTTGGTGTCGGCGGTGTGTTCCTGCAGCGACTTCACCTCGAACGGGCCGGCCAGGATGGCCTCGATGCCCTGGACGGCGGCCGACAACTGGTCCACCGTGGTGACGATGGCCTTGTCGGCGGCGGTGGTGGCGGCCCGAATCTCGTAGCCGTCGGAGCGGGAGAGCGCCGTCGACGGGGTGTTCACCACCAGGTCGACCTGGCCCTCGTTGATCAGGTCCACGATGGTCGGCTCGCCGCCCGGGCCGCGCCCGGCCGAGAACTTCCGCACCTCCCGACAGGCGATGCCGTTTCGGCGCAGCACCTGGGCGGTGCCCCCGGTCGCGATCACCTGGAACCCGAGTTCCACCAGGCGCTTGCACGGGAAGACGATCGAGCGCTTGTGCCGGTCGGCCACCGAGATGAACGCGGTGCCAGACCTCGGCAGGCCCCCGAACGCGGCGGCCTGGCTCTTGGCGAAGGCGTGCGGGAAGTCGGCGTCAAGGCCCATGACCTCGCCGGTGGACTTCATCTCCGGCCCGAGCACGGTGTCGACCGCCTTGCCGGCCGCGGTGCGGAAGCGCTTGAACGGCAGCACCGCCTCCTTGACGGCGATGGGGGCGTGCAGGTCGAGGTCGCCGCCGTCCCCGGCGGCGGGCAGAACTCCGGCGGCGCGCAGGTCCGTGATCTTCTCCCCCACCATCACGCGAGCCGCCGCCGTGGCCAGCGGCACCCCGGTCGCCTTGGCGACAAACGGCACGGTGCGCGAGGCGCGCGGGTTGGCTTCCAACACATACAGCACATCGGAGACCAAGGCGTACTGCACATTGAGCAGGCCACGCACGCCCACCCCCTTGGCAATCGCCTCGGTGGAGCGGCGGATGCGGTCGACCTCGGCGGTGGACAGGGAGACGGGCGGCAGCACGCAGGCCGAGTCACCGGAGTGGATGCCGGCGGCCTCGATATGCTCCATGACGCCACCGAAGTACAACTCCTCACCGTCGTATAGGGCATCGACGTCGATCTCGATGCCGTTGTCGAGGAAGCGGTCGATCAGCAGCGGGGCGGCGAGCACATTGCCCGACGTCGCCGCGGTCTCCTCGGCGTTGGCCAGGGCCCGCTCCACATACTCGGTGAGCTGTTCGCGCGAGTAGACGATCTCCATGCCGCGTCCGCCCAGCACGTAGGACGGGCGCACGAGCACCGGGTATCCGATGTTCTCGGCCACCTTGACCGCCTGCCCCAGGGTGCGGGCGGTGCCGAACGCCGGGGCCGGCAGGCCAGCGTCGACCAGCACCTGCCCGAACACGCCCCGGTCCTCGGCGCTGTCGATCGCCTCGGGGGTGGTGCCGAGAATCGGCACGCCGGCATCCTTCAGACGGGCAGCCAGCGACAGCGGGGTTTGGCCGCCCAGCTGGACGATCACCCCCTTGATGGGACCGGCCGCCAGTTCGCGGTGGTACACCTCAAGGACGTCCTCGAAGGTCAGCGGCTCGAAGTAGAGCCGGTTCGAGGTGTCCGGGTCGGTCGAGACCGTCTCGGGGTTGCAGTTAATGGTGATCGTGTCGTATTGATCCTTGAGCGTGAGGGCGGCGTGCACGCACGAGTAGTCGAACTCCAGCCCCTGACCAATGCGGTTGGGCCCCGATCCCAGGATGATCACCGCCTCGCGCTCCCGCGGCTGCACCTCGCACTCAACATCGTAGGTCGAGTACAGGTAGGGCGTGTTCGCCACCACGGTACCGGCCACGGTGTCTACCGACTTGAACACCGGGCGCACCCCGAGGGCGTGGCGAATCTCGCGCACCGACGCCTCGCCACCTGCACCCATCGAACGCAGGGCGGCAATCTGCCGGTCGGACAGGCCGTGGCGCTTGGCCCGCAGCAGCAGGTCGGCGCCAAGGGTGGCCGCGGCGGCCACCTCGGCGGCCACCTCGTTCATTAGCTGAATCTGGTCCAGGAACCACGGGTCGATCCAGGTGGCGGCAAACACTTGCTCCACCGTCGCCCCGGCGCGCAGGGCCTGCTGCACCCCGACCAGGCGAAACTCGGTGGGGGTCTTGATCTCCTCCAGCAGCGCCGCCAGTTCGGCGCCGGCCACGGGCTCGCCCTCCCAGTGGAAGGCCACCCCCGGCTTGTCAATGGAGCGCAGGGCCTTGCCGAGGGCCTCGGTGAAGTTGCGGCCCAGGCTCATCGCCTCACCGACCGACTTCATGGTGGTGGTGAGCGTGCCGTCTGCGGCGGGGAACTTCTCGAAGGCGAAGCGCGGCACCTTGGCGACCACGTAGTCGATGAGCGGCTCGTGGCTGGCACTGACCGGAACCAGGTCGCCAGCGATCTGGTCGAGGGTGTAGCCGACGGCCAGCTTGGCGGAAATCTTGGCGATCGGGTAGCCGGTCGCCTTGGAGGCGAGGGCCGAGGAGCGCGAGACGCGCGGGTTCATCTCGATGACGATGACCCGGCCGGTCTTGGGGTCGACGGCGAACTGGATGTTGCAGCCGCCGGCGGCGATGCCGACGTCGCGGATGATCGCACACGAGATCTCGTGCAGCTTCTGGTACTCGACCTCCGTCAGGGTCAGGGCCGGGGCCACCGTGATTGAGTCGCCAGTGTGAACGCCCACGGCGTCGACGTTCTCGATCGAACAGATCGCGATGACGTTGTCGGCGGAGTCGCGCATCATCTCGAACTCGTACTCCTTCCACCCGAGGATCGACTCCTCCAGGAGCACCTCGGTGGTGATGGAGTAATGCAGGCCCTGCTCGACGATGCGGCGCAGTTCCGCCTCGTCGCGGGCCAGGCCAGAGCCGAGTCCCCCCATGGTGAACGAGGGACGCACCACGAGTGGATACCCCAGCACCTCGGCGGCGTCGATGGCGGCCTCGACGTCGTGCACGATGAAGGAGCGCGCGGACTCGGCGCCGCAACGCTCCACCACCTCCTTGAACGCCTCGCGGTCCTCACCGCGCTGAATGGCGGGGATGTTCGCGCCGATCAGTTCGACGTTGTACTTGGCCAGGACGCCCAGTTCGTCGAGCTTGATGGCGGCGTTGAGGCCGGTCTGGCCGCCGAGGGTGGCCAGCAGCGCGTCGGGGCGTTCCTTTTCGATGATGGTGGTGAGCACCTCGGGGGTGATCGGCTCGATGTATGTGGCATCCGCGAACTCCGGGTCGGTCATGATGGTGGCCGGGTTGGAGTTGACCAGGATGACGCGCAGGCCCTCGGCCTTGAGCACCCGGCACGCCTGGGTGCCGGAGTAGTCGAACTCGCAGGCCTGGCCGATGACAATCGGCCCGGAGCCAATCACCATCACCGAAGAAATGTCTTGGCGACGCGCTCCGCCCACTAGCGGCACCTCTTCTGGGGTGGCCGACGGGGCGGGGGCCGGGAAGCGGGCCTGCACCTCGGCGACCAGCTCATCGTCGGTCCGTTCGCGCGGCAGCCCGTGCTCGGTGGTGGCGAGCAGGGCCTCGCCCGAGAACACCCCGGCGCCGACCGGGCCGTGCGAGGCGATCAGGCGGGTGAGCAGGCGGGTGTCGACGTCCGTGATGCCGACGATCGCCTCGGCCTCCAGGTCGCGGTCGAGGCTATGGGAGGCGCGCCAGTTGGAGACGACGCGCGAGCGGTCGCGGATCACCAGGCCGGCGGCCTCGATGTGGGTGGAGCCCGCCTGGTCGGCCTGCCTGTCTGCCTCATTGACGCCGGTGTTGCCGATGTGCGGCGTGGCAAAGACCACTATCTTTCCCTGCTGGGCGGGGTCGGTCAGGGCCTCCTGGTAGCCGGCGATCCCGGTCTCGGTGGCGAGCACGCCATAGGTGGTTCCGCGCGCCCCGTAGGCGAGTCCTTCCAAGATGGTGCCGTTGGCGAGGACGAGTTTGGCTTTGGTCACTTTGCTTCCTTAGGGACTGGCAACGAATCGATGACGGTGGCGCGACCTCGCAGGAACGTGGCCACAACTTGGCCGGGCAGGCGCCGGCCGGCGTAAGGGGTGTTGGCGGAGGCGGTTTGCTGCGTGGCGCCGTCAACCACGTTGGATGCCTGCGGATCGTAGAGAACCAGGTTGGCGGGCTCCCCCACCGCGATTGGACGGCCGTGGAGGTGGTCGACCCGGCCGATGCGGGCGGGGCTAGACGACATGACTCGGGCCACGTCTTCCCAGGTGAGCAGGCCCGTATCGATCATGGTCTCCTGCACGACGGACAGGGCGGTCTCCAGCCCGGTCATCCCGAACGCCCCCTCGCCCCAGGGGCAGTCCTTGTCCTCCAGGGCGTGGGGGGCGTGGTCGGTGGCGACGATGTCGATGGTGCCATCGGCGAGGGCCTCACGGACCGCCTCGACATCGTCGGCGGTGCGCAGCGGCGGGTTGACCTTGTACAGCGGGTTGTACGTGCGGGCCAGCTCGTCGGTCAGCAACAGGTGGTGCGGGGTAACCTCGGCGGTGACGTTGATGCCGCGCGCCTTGGCCCAGCGGATGATCTCGACGCTGCCCCGGGTGGACAGGTGGCAGACGTGCAGGCGCGAGCCGACGTGCTCGGCCAGGAACACGTCGCGGGCGATGATCGCCTCCTCGGCCACAGACGGCCAGCCGGTCAGGCCGATCTCGGCGGAGACGACCCCCTCGTTCATTTGGGCGCCCTCGGTCAGCCGCGGCTCCTGGGCGTGCTGGGCGATCACACCATCGAAGGCCTTGACGTATTCCAGGGCGCGGCGCATCAGCACCGGGTCCCAGACGCACTTTCCGTCGTCCGAGAACACGCGGACCCGGGCGGCGGAGTCGGCCATCGCGCCGAGTTCGGCCAGCTGCATCCCGTCGAGTCCGACGGTGACGGCGCCGACCGGGAAGACGTCGGCCCAGCCGGCCTCCTGCCCGAGGCGGGCCACCTGCTCCACCACCCCGGCGGTGTCGGCCACCGGCGAGGTGTTGGCCATGGCGTGCACGGCGGTGAAGCCGCCCGCGGCGGCGGCGCGCGTTCCGGACTCAACGGTCTCCACGTCCTCCAGCCCTGGTTCGCGCAGGTGGGTGTGTAGGTCCACCAGGCCAGGCAGCAGGATCAGGCCAGTGGCGTCAACGACCACGGCCCCTTCGGCCCGGTCCGGCGAA
>Ga0082212_10011317_pt1 | contig 11323 bp, 8 predicted proteins | sample TergutNt197P3_FD_71548 | JGI IMG/M metagenome (GOLD analysis project Ga0082212, IMG submission 71548) | Neocapritermes taracua P3 segment gut microbial communities from Petit-Saut dam, French Guiana - Nt197 P3 | ecosystem: Host-associated > Arthropoda: Insects > Digestive system > Gut ... | reverse complement strand
GAAAACGTCATTGAAACCATGAAAGCAAAAGTGCCGGTCGGACGTCTCGGTATGCCCGAAGAAATCGCCGCCGCTTACGCCTTCTTAGCCTCCGACGAAGCCGCATACATCAACGGAACAACGCTGAGCGTAGATGGCGGAATGACGGTGTGATGGAAGACCGTAAGACTGGAAGACCGTGAGACCGTAAGACTGGAAGACCGTGAGACCGTAAGACTGGAAGACCGTGAGACCGTAAGACTGGAAGAGTGTGAGATTGTTTATTTTATGAAAAACCATTACTTTTTCGGTACGTTTCATTACTTTTTAGAACTTTTCAGCACTTTTACGAATATTACCTTTTCTCTGCGCTGAAAATTATTAGTGAAAATTAGTGTAATTAGTGGCTAAAAATGAAAAAAAACATTACTTTTTCGGAAAGCGAATGTCGTAACTGCGGAATGAAGTTGGAAGACCGCTACTGTCCGCACTGCGGACAAGACCGGCTCGCCGGAAGGCAACGCACGTTTGGTCGTATGGCGATGGATATTTTTACCAACATTTTCACTTTCGACGACAAAGCGTGGATTACGATTAGAAAATTGATGTTTCGCCCCGGATTTCTATCCAAAGAATACGTCTCAGGGCGCGTTGTGCCTTACACGCTGCCGATAAAGTTGCTTTGGATGATGGTGTTGATATTCACCGTCGTTTTTTCTCTTCACGACACCTCATCTTCCGTAATCCTTACGCCCAACGATGGAACATCGTGCCAGCAACAAACAGAAGTGGTTGAAAATGACACTGTTATTGCAGAAGAAATCGTTTTACCGGAAGAAGTTGTTTTGAAAGAGGTAAAACCGCAAAAAGGCGTTGCATCGGATTATTTTCAATATTTACCCTATTTCATGCTGCTGGTTATTCCGATTTTTACGGCATTTTTAGCGCTCTTTTTCCGAAAAGAAAAATATGCGTTCAGCGAGCATTTAACCTTTGCCATTCACCTACACACCATTTTCTTTTTTCTCTTTACCATTGAAATACTTGTTGCCTCTTATTTGTTTAAAAACGCGGACATTATACCCGTTTTTCTGCTGCTCATGGCATTATATACGCTGTTGGCGGCGATAAAATTTTACCACACACGGAAAAAAAGAAACGTCATCTGGCGCATATTACTAATCGGATTTTTGTATTTTATCATCTTGGTAGCGTTGCTTGTTGGAGTGATAATGACGTTGGGATGGTTTTTTGACATACGGGGGATTGAGGTGAGTTTGTGATTTTTTTTGATAAACAAAATTAAAAATTGTGATTTCCGAAAAAGGTTTCTTTGTCATTTCAAAAAACAATGTACCTTTGCAACTGAATTATAAACAAAATAATATAACAATGACATAAAATTAGCGTGCATAGAAGCACATTTTAAGACGACAGATTGAATAGCGTTTTGCTATGTAATTAGCTTTCAGAAACTCGACATTTCATAAAGTAATTTTTTACAAGATCGGCAAATAACGCTCGCAAAAATGCGGGCTTATTTCTTGTAAAAGATAGGTAGTCGAGAACCTCTGAAAGCGGATGTAAGTCCGCTTTTTTTATTTGTCTGAAATGAAAATAGTCTGAACTATGATTGAAATGATAAACATGATAAAAAAGCCCCCCTCATTCCCCCCAAAGGGGGGAGGCTTGGCAAACGCCACACAACCTTCAACGGCATCGTTCAAGGAAACGCAGGTGGCAAACTCCCTCTCTTTCGGAGGGGGCTGGGGGGGCTTTTTTTATAAATTTAAACCGACGTCTCAACGGGATATAACAGAGAAAAAAATTTATGGTAAAACGATTTATTTTTTTAGTAACATTTGCGCTGTTTGGCGTATTTGTTTTTGCGCAGGATGTCATTATGCTGAAAACCGGCGACGATATTGAGGCGTTAATCGAAAAAGTGGGCGCGGAGGAGATTGAGTACAAAAAATGGGACAACCAAACGGGTCCTGTCTATGTCATCAAAAAAAGCGATGTTTTCATGATAAAATATCGAAACGGCTCAAAAGATTTGTTTGATACGCCTACAAAACCTGTTCAAACACAGGTTGAACAGCCGCGACAAACGCCTTCAACGCCGCAACCTTCTCAACCGCCTTCAACTTTAAGTAATTTGCAAACCGAATTTTACAACATCGGCGATGACGACAAGGCAATGTTGGAGTTTTTTAGACGAAACCAGATGGCGTACTACGAGCAGTTTAACAAGGCTTGTAAAATGAAAAAGAGTGGCAATACACTACTTGGCGTAGGTCTTGGAACAACCGGAGCCGGCATTATTTTGGTAGGAATTGGGGCAAATCAAGCCGCCAAAGCAGATGATATTGATAAAGCGGTGAATAACTCATTTTTAGTCTATTTCGGAGGCTCGCTTACATCAGCAGGCGGACTCATGACAATAGCGGGCATTGTTAGTTGCTCGGTCGGCGCATCAAAGAAAAAAGCCATTAAAAACGACTTCGCCAGAGAATATTTTGGCGTTATAAATTACACCTATCAACCAAAATTAAATCTCGGCACAACGACAAATGGTATTGGTTTAACGCTTAATTTTTAATTAGTTATGAAAAGAATATTTTTATTATCCGTCCTTTTATGCGCCGCCATTCAGGTTTGGGCGCAAGATGTTATTACGCTTAACAGCGGCGATGAGATTGAGGCATTGGTACAGAAAATCGGCGAAACGGAAGTCGCCTATAAAAAGTGGGATTTTCAAGACGGTCCTACTTTCACCATTAGAAAAAGTGAGATTTTCAGGATTAGATACCAAAACGGGACAAAAGAAGTTTTTAACAACCTTCCGGAACCCAAAGAACCTCAACCCGAACAAACAAACTACATCCCCGTAACTCCTCAACCACCCGTAACTCCTTCAACTCCTCTAACTCCTCTAACTCCTTTAACTCCCTTACAACAAGAATTTTACAGCATCGGCAATAACGACAGCGAAATGCTACTCTTTTTTGTAGAAAACGGTTTTACAGATTACGGAAATCGTTTTGCCGCAGCCTGCAAAAAGAAAAATAGCGCCACCGGATGGCTTGTAACAGGCTCTATTTTTACAGCCACCGGCGTTGCGATATTGATAGGCAGAGAAAATGCCGTTGCCAAGGCGCACCCTTACGAGTTGCGGGTGAATGATAATTATCGCACATTGCAGGCTTGGGGGTTTGTAGTAGTTGGTGTGGGACAACTTTTTACCATTATCAGCATCCCCAATTACGTGAAAGCCGCCAAAAGTAAAAAAGCAATTAAAAATGATTTTTCAAGACACGGTTTTGGCACGGAATATGGCTACCTGCCCGCCTTAAACATCGGAATAACACAAAACGGTAGCATCGGTTTAACGTTAAATTTTTAAAAATAGAAGATATGAACACAAACATCAAAATCAAACAAGCATTGCTTATCGCAACGGCTATTGTTACAGTCTGTTTTTCAACAACTTGCAAAAAAGTTGATCCGCTTTTACCACCAACAAATATAAATGTCAAACAAGAAGGTGAAACAATCCGACTTACATGGAAAGCAGGAAATAATGCCACCGGTTACAAAATTTACCGCAGCGCTACCGGAACAGATTATGCCCCCTTAGTGAATATCCCGGATTGTTATTATATCGACAACCTCCCTCTCAAAGGTATGAATTATTATAAGATAACATCATCAGCCTTTCGTGGAGAAGTTGAAAGTTTGGAAAGCGGCTATGTTACTTGTAATTTTATTATCCTTCCTATTCTTACAACTTTGTCGCCAGCAATATTCGATAATTCTGTTACTCTTGGCGGAAATATATCCAGTGCTGGAGCTCCGCCATATACTGAAAGAGGCGTATGCTGGTCAACATCCGGAACCCCAACAACTGCCGACAACAAAAAACAAGTTTCCGGCACAGGAAAAGGAGACTATACAACAACGGTATCAGACTTGGATTTATATCAAATTTACTACGTTCGCGCTTATGCGATAAATGCTGAAGGAACTGCGTATGGAAATTCGGTCAGTTTTACCATATATAGAAATGTCACAATAAACGGTGTACGTTGGGCAAATCGTAATGTGGATAAACCGGGGAGTTTTGCAGCAAAACCGGAAAGCGCCGGTATGTTTTATCAATGGAACCACAAAATCGGATGGAGCAGTACCGACCCGATGGTAAATTCCAACGGCGGTACTACTTGGAATAGTAGTAACCCCAGCGGTTCAACATGGGAAAAAGCCAGTGACCCCAGCCCGGCAGGTTATCGCGTGCCGACTAAGAGTGAAATTGAAAGCCTGCTTAATACCAATAAAGTGAGTCGCGCATGGAAAACTTACAACGGCGTAAATGGCTATGTATTTACCGACAAAAACAACGGAAATGCAATCTTTCTGCCTGCTGCAGGTTATCGCAACGGCAGTGGCACGCTCCAAAGTGGCGGCGGCTACTGGAGTAGTACGGCGTACTATCCGGGGTACCTCGTGAGTGTCTGGAACTTGTACTTATATAGTGGCAGTGCATATCTGAGCGACAACGACATGACCTACGGCTTTTCCGTCCGCCCTGTCGCAGAATAGTTTGTCTGAACTGTGATACTTCGACTACGCTCATTACAAGTTTTAATGTGATTGAAATGATGAATATGATTAAAAGCCCGTACAACGTCATTGCGAGGAGTCCTCAACTTGATTGGGGAAACAATCCGGAAGTAATAGCAAGCACTCCGGTTTAACTCTGGATTGCTTCACTCCGTTCGCAATGACGGGAACGGACACTCAAAAATCATGTTCATCTTAAAAATCATACGAACCCTGAATTATTCAGGGACAGTTCAGACGACAAAAATTTGTATCTTTGCAGAAAATCACACAAGAGTGATATTAATATTGAAACAGCGGTAAAAGAAAGCTTTATGAAAGAAGAAACGGCAATAAAATTATTTGAAGAGCGGAAAATAAGGACTCATTTTGATGAACATACGGAAGAATGGTATTTTTCTGTGATTGACGTTGTTGAAATTTTAACCGACAGCGCTAATCCACGCGATTATTGGTTTAAAATGAAACAGCGTGTTACACTTGAAGACGGAATTGAACTGTCGACAATTTGTCGACAGTTGAAAATGACAGCGCCGGATGGAAAAATGCGTTCGACCGATTGCGCCAATGTGCAGAGCCTTTTGCGTATTGTTCAATCTATTCCGTCGCCTAAGGCAGAACCGTTTAAGCAATGGTTAGCGAAAGTCGGTTATGAACGTATTCAAGAAACGATAGATCCGGAGCAAAGCATAGACCGTGCAAGAGGCAACTGGCTCAAACTCGGAAGAAGTGAAAAATGGATACAACAGCGCATGAGCGGTCAGGAAACCCGCAATAAACTGACCGACTACTGGAAAGAATCGGGCGTAAGGGAACAAAACGAATTTGCCGCGCTTACAAACATTATCCATCAAGAATGGACAGGAATGACTGTGAGGCAGCATAAAACATTGAAAAATCTGAAAATGCAAAACCTGCGCGACCACATGTCGGAAGCAGAGTTGATTTTCACCGCCTTAGCCGAACTCTCTACCCGACAAATCGCCGAAAGCGAGCAGGCAATAGGATTTATGGAAAACGCCACAGCAGGTAAAAAGGGTGGAAAAATTGCCAAAAACGCCCGTAAAGAATTGGAATTGAGCAGCGGTAAATCTGTTGTTACAGGCGAAAATTTCCTGCCACCTGCAAAAACCATAAAAACATTGAAAGAATAACCATAGCGCGTCATTGCGAACCCAAAGGGTGAAGCAATCCAAAAGTAATAGCAAACACTTCGGTTTAACTCTGGATTGCTTCGCTCCGCTCGCAATGACGGGAACGGACACTCAAAATCATGGTCATCTTAAAAATCATACGAACCCTGAATTTAATTCAGGGACAGTTCAGACGACAAAAACAGGCTGCCGGTGGCAGCCTGTTTCATTTCATCCTTTCATCGCCGCAGGCTTTCATCACTTTTATCATAAGCGTAGCGAACTTTCATCGCCGCAGGATTTTATCATTCTCAATTGTTTACTAAGCCTGTCAAAGTGTCAATTAATTCGTATCTTTGCCGAAAATTAATATTTTGCACTATTATTGATAGCGCTACCGTAATATATTAAAAATCATAAAATTATGTTTGGATTTCTCAAAGGACTGATAGGAACAAAGTCGGATAAAGATATAAAAGCAATCAATCCGTATCTCGCAAAGACAAAGGAGATATACCCTGCTATTCAACAACTTTCCAACGATGCGTTGCGGGCAAAAACCGTCGAATTTCGGCAGATGATAGCCGATGCCATCCGTAGCGAACAGGCTGAAATTGAACAGTTAAAGGAGCAGGTTAATAGTTTGGATGTTGAAGCGGTCAGCGACCGTGAAAAGATATGGACAACCATTGATAAAATCGAAAAAGAGGCTTACGAGAAGTCTCAAACCGTGCTTCGCGAGATTCTCCCCGAAGCATTTGCCGTTGTCAAAGAGACTGCCAAGCGTTTTGCCGAAAACGAATGGATAGAAGTTACTGCCACCGAAATGGACGTCGAACTGAGCCACAGCAACAGCGACGTTGTCATCGCAGGCGACAAAGCGCGTTATCACAACAGTTGGATGGCAGGCGGCAGCCGTATTCAATGGAACATGATTCATTACGACGTACAGTTGATTGGCGGCGTCGTTTTACACGAAGGAAAAATCGCGGAAATGGCTACTGGTGAAGGTAAAACGCTGGTTGCTACCTTGCCGGTCTATCTGAACGCGCTGCCCGGAAAGGGCGTTCACGTGGTAACGGTGAATGACTATTTGGCAAAGCGCGACTCCGAATGGATGGGTATGCTGTTTCAGTTTCACGGCTTAAAAGTGGATTGTATTGATAAACACCGTCCGAACAGCGCCGAGCGTCGCCGTGCATACGCCGCCGACATCACCTACGGCACCAACAACGAGTTCGGTTTTGACTACCTTCGTGACAATATGACAGGCGACCCCGAAGAAATGGTGCAACGCAAACTGAATTATGCCATTGTCGATGAGGTGGACTCCGTTTTGATTGACGAAGCGCGTACTCCTTTGATTATCTCCGGTCCGACGGCAAAGGGCGACGAACAAGAATTTGACGCTTACAAACCCATTGTGGAACGATTGTATCGCGTTCAGAAAGATTTGGTTAACAAGTGTTTAACCGACGCCAAAGCGTTTTTGAAAGAAGACGCTCCGGAATCTGACGGCAAAAGAGGCGGCGAACAACTGCTGCGCGCTCATCACGGGTTGCCCAAGACAAAAGCGTTGATAAAATTTTTGAGCGAGCCGGGGATGAGAAGTCTGATGCAAAAAACGGAGAATTTTTACATGCAAAATCAGGCAAAAGAGATGCACATCATCAACGACGAACTCTATTTTGTCATTGACGAAAAAAATAACTCCATCGAACTGACCGAAAAAGGTATCGGCTATGTGAACGATATGGTGAAAGATCCCGATTTTTACCACCTCCCCGACGTTGGTTCCGAAGTTGCCGAAATAGAAAAAATGGCTATCAGCGACGCCGAAAAAACCGAGCGTAAAAGTAAATTGATGCAGGATTTTTCAACAAAATCCGACCGCGTACACAGTGTAAATCAGTTACTTAGGGCGTATGCCATGTTTGAAAAAGACGTTGAATACGTTATCATCGAAAACAAGGTAAAAATCGTTGATGAAAAAACCGGACGTATCATGGAAGGACGCCGTTATTCCGACGGACTGCATCAGGCAATCGAGGCGAAAGAGAATGTGCAGGTCGAAGCCGCCACGCAGACTTATGCCACCATCACCCTCCAAAACTACTTCCGTATGTACAACAAATTAGCCGGTATGACCGGTACGGCAGAGACGGAAGCGGGCGAATTTTGGAATATCTACAAGTTGGACGTGGTGGTGATTCCCACCAACCGTCCCATCATTCGCCAAGACCGCGAAGATATGGTTTATAAAACCGTTCGTGAAAAATATAACGCCGTCGGCGATGAAATAGAACGCATGGTGAAGGCGGGAAGACCCGTTTTGGTGGGAACGACTTCGGTAGAAAACTCCGAACTTTTGAGCCGTATGCTAACGAGGAAAGGTTTGAAACACAACGTCTTAAATGCGAAGATGCACCAGCGCGAAGCAGAAATTGTTGCCGAAGCCGGACAAACAAGCGCCATCACCATCGCCACCAACATGGCAGGTCGTGGTACCGACATCAAACTCGGCGCCGGAGTAAAAGAGGCGGGCGGATTAGCCATCATCGGCACCGAGCGACACGACTCACGCCGCGTTGACCGTCAGTTGAGAGGACGTTCCGGACGGCAGGGCGACCCGGGCAGTTCGCAGTTTTTTGTCTCCCTCGAAGATGACCTCATGCGCATGTTCGGCTCGGAACGTATCGCCGGATTGATGGACAGATTGGGTTTGAAAGAGGGCGAGATGATTCAACACTCCATGATCACCAAATCCATCGAACGGGCGCAGAAAAAGGTAGAAGAAAACAACTTCGGCATCCGTAAACGACTGTTAGACTACGATAACGTGATGAACTCGCAACGCGACGTCATCTACAAACGCCGTCAGCACGCCCTCTTTGGCGAGCGGTTGGCGCTCGACGTGCAAAATATGATTTACGACGTTTGCGGAAATATCATACAGGAAAATTATCAAAACCGTGATTTTGAAGGGTTTAAATATGAACTGCTTTCGGTGTTGGCGGCTGAATCGCCATTTTCGGAACAGGAATTTTTGAACGGAAAAGTAGAAACGCTGAACGAGCAACTCTACGACACGGCGTATCAAACCTATATGAAAAAACGGAACACCATCTCCGAGCGTGCCTATCCGTTGGTGAAACATGTGTTTGAAACGCAGAAACAGTTTGAGAACATTTTAATCCCGTTTAACGATGGCAAACGTCAATATAACGTCATTTCCAACCTCTCCAAAGCCTACGAAAACAAGTTGGAAATCCCGATGGCGATGGAAAAAAGCATCTCCCTGTCGGTGATCGACAACGCTTGGAAAGAACATCTGCGCGAGATGGACGACCTCCGTCAATCGGTGCAAAATGCCACCTACGAACAAAAAGACCCGTTGATTATCTACAAGTTAGAATCTTTCGGACTCTTCAAAAACATGCTGCAAGACGTCAATAAAACCATTGCCACGTTCCTGTTGCGTTGCGACATTCCCGACATTCAGGCTGCGCCCGTGCGACAAATCAACCGAGCGCAAGCAAAAATGGAACGCAAAGACATGCTCACCCAAGCACACAGCGACACCCAAGCACACCAACGTCCTCACACCCCCATAAAAGTTGAAAAAACAGTAGGACGCAACGACCCCTGCCCCTGCGGTAGCGGTAAGAAATATAAACATTGCCACGGCGCGGGGGGGTGAGAATTGAGAGCAGGAAAAACGCATTAAAACTTTGATTTTTATCAACAGTTTTTGTGGTAAAAATTCCTCGCTACGTTACACTCCATTTGAAATCACTATCAATGACTTACGGGCATGAAAGATGTCTCAAAACACCGTCTATGGTGTTTTAAAAGCGCTTTTTCCTTATTCGTCATTGCGTCCCAAACTTAATCCGGAATGCAACAACGAGAGTGTAAAATTGTATTTTTAGGAGTTCCTTTCATAAAGGATCCGAAGATAAAGTTACAAAGAAAAAGCAAAACCTAACTACTCGTTCAACGTTTTCCAAATCAAATCTTTAAGTTGTTCGATGCCTTGTTGTGATACCGATGAGATGAAGATGGCGGGAACGCCTTTGGGGAGTATTTTTTTCATTTGTTGAATCATGATGTCGTCTAACAGGTCGCTTTTGCTGATGGCTAAAATGCGTTGTTTGTCCAACATTTCGGGATTATATTTTTTCAGTTCGTTGTTCAAAATTTTGTACTCTTTTTTGATGTCGTCGGCGTCGGCGGGTACCAAAAAGAGCAGCAACGAATTACGTTCAATATGTCGTAAAAACCTCAATCCCAGACCTTTACCTTCGGCTGCGCCTTCGATAATTCCCGGGATGTCTGCCATCACAAACGAGCGATGGTTGCGGTAGTAAACCATGCCGAGGTTGGGCGTTAAGGTGGTGAAGGGGTAGTCGGCGATTTCGGGTTTTGCCGCCGAGACCACCGACAGCAACGTCGATTTTCCCGCATTGGGAAAGCCCACCAAACCGACGTCGGCTAACAGTTTCAGTTCAAAGATAATCCACTTTTCGATGCCTTCTTCTCCGGGTTGGGCAAAGCGCGGCGCTTGAAACGTTGCCGATTTGAAATGATCGTTACCCTTACCGCCGCGTCCGCCTTGCAGAAGGACGATTTCTTGGTTGTTTTCGGTTATTTCACCCAAAAAATCTCCGGTTTCGGCGTCGCGGGCGACTGTTCCTAACGGGACTTCGATAATTCTATCATCGCCGTCGGCGCCTGTTTTCAGGTTGTTGGAGCCGCCTATGCCGTTGTCGGCGTAGATGTGTTTGGTATATTTGAGGTGCAAAAGCGTCCACAGTTGTTGGTTGCCTTTGACGATGATATGCCCACCGCGTCCGCCGTTTCCGCCGTCGGGACCGCCTTTGGGGTTGCCCCGCGAGCGGTAAAAATGCGCCGAGCCGCCGCCGCCGCTACCACTGCGACAGCATATTTTTACGTAATCTATAAAATTTGTGTCCGCCATATTTTTCTATCTAAACGATTTCATCACTTCATCTATTTGAGCGCACAAACGTTCAAAAATATCATCTTCGTTGCCCGTTCCGTCGATGGTGTAAAAGCGTTCTTTGTTTTTATAATATTCTTCTACTAATGAGGTGCGTTTGTAATATTCTTCTAACCGAAAAACGATGGCTTCGGTGGATTTGTCGTAGTTGCGTCCTTTGTCGGTAGCGCCGCGTGCCGCAAGCCGTTTGATAGCCTCTAAGGGTGATGTTTCCAACTTAATACATGCGGTTACTTGCGTGTTTTTTTGCATTAAAAAACCGTCTAAAATGTATGCCTGTACGATGGTGCGTGGAAATCCTTTGAAAATGAATCCGTTGGTTTCGGAGTGGTTTAACGTCTCCCGTTCGATGATTTTGATGGCGAGGTCGTCGGGGACGATGCTGCCTTTTTCCAAATAGTTACGCGCCTGCTGACCGATGAGGGTGTCGGCGGCTTCTTCGCGTCTTAAAATCTTTCCGGTGCTGATGTAGCGAAGGTTGTATTTTTCCGCTAAACGGACGCCCTGCGTTCCTTTTCCGCAGCCGGGCGCACCCAAAAGGACAATATTAAAAAGATGTTGTTTC
>Ga0082212_10011316_pt1 | contig 11323 bp, 13 predicted proteins | sample TergutNt197P3_FD_71548 | JGI IMG/M metagenome (GOLD analysis project Ga0082212, IMG submission 71548) | Neocapritermes taracua P3 segment gut microbial communities from Petit-Saut dam, French Guiana - Nt197 P3 | ecosystem: Host-associated > Arthropoda: Insects > Digestive system > Gut ... | reverse complement strand
TTAAGCTAAGGATATTACGTTGAGCTAATGACCTAACTAGAGTAAAACATACTGTGCCCGTGTCAAAGTGCACTTACTGACTGGGCACTGCGCTGAGGCACGCTCACGCGCCTCAAAGTTCAGAAATAAGAGACTTTGGAGTGGTAATTAGCCCTTGAACCCCCATGACGTGTTTTTACCACGTAACTGCAAGAAGACATTGAAGGCACTTCCCTACGAAACGTCGAGCAGACCAGACGGCAAGCTAGTCACGGGGCGTATTACCACTACCGAGTCTTCGCTGCATTGTAACCCATCTAATTTCCTCTAATAAACTCCAGCATATGTATATCCAGAGAACCGGAATTACGTTATTCCTACGTTAAGGAAACTTCACCTCATCGTTCCGACCGAGGTTCGAGCTTCGCTCCTGCCGAGAGCAAAATCTACGATACACTATCGACCGGGAATATGCCAGTGTAAACAAAGGAATTGGTGTCAGATGTGGGGTCAAGACGGAAGAGCGTGAAGCTGCGGGAGAGGAGAGCAAGGAGGGGACATCAACCTAGACCGAGGATTGAAGGAGCGCCGCCACTCGAGCATCCAGGGAAGTTAGGGAGTCTGCCCATTAAAACCGGGACGTGTACCGGAGTAGCAGAGGCAAGTCTTTACTCAACTTACTTTTACCTATGAATCCTCCCAGTACCCAGAACGCGGTAGGCAGTAGTGTCGCCAGAATGAGCGGAGAATTTATTAGCATAGGCGAAGCCCTGAAATTAGTTCCCCCATTTAAAGGAAACAAGCAGGAACTGCTTGCATTTATTGGGAACGTAGACAACGCTTTTGCAGTAATTAACCCAGAACAGGATGCCATTTTATACAAGTTTGTATTAACGCGTATTAGTGGCGAACCAAGAAAAGCAATTAGCCATGGGAATTTGGATAGCTGGTTAGAGTTTAAGGAATTTTTGCAAAGTTCATATATAGAAAAGAGAACGCTAGATTTCCATGCTAGTCAGCTTTTTAAGGCTAAACAAGGAAAACATGAGAGGGTGACGGACTGGATTCACAAAATTCAGACCCTAGGTTCTTAGTTTCGGAAAGCCGCATTGTTAAACTGTAATGAAGGGGCGAGAGAAGGAATACTAGATTTGGCAGACTGGCTGCGTAACATTTGCTTTATACAGGGATTGGCATCCGACCGTATTCAAACAATAGTACGAAGCCGCAAATATCAAAACTGATGAGATACCAGAAACGGCCCTTGTTGAAGAGAGTGCCATAGCGTCGAGACTAGACAGACATCGGGTGGAAGGAACGTCCACTCAGAAGTGTGGTAAATGCGGAAAATCGGGGCATGCCAGTAACAAGTGCTACGGGCCAAGTAAGACGGAATCGCTAGTACTTCCTGTTGTGTTGGGCGGTTCGGGAACCACCAGCCAAATTACTTGCTTGCGATGCCGAGAAAAAGGCCACATGGCACGGAATTGTCGAAAACTACCGCGGAGACGGGAAGGTAGCGACCCCCTAAGATGTCGGGAAACGAGTTGAGACGGATGGAGCGCAGCCGCCCGACCGTCGCCTTTACTCAATAGGCTGCAGACTCAGAACGTTGTGACTGTCGTTTTTGAACTCGACGTGAGTCAGGGACGCCAGCTGTATTTTTTTGGTGGATAGCGGGACGGATATTAGTTTAGTAAAGAGCGAGAAATTGTTGGGTACGGCCGAATTCGAGCCGAGGGACCGAGTGTGTGTTAAAAACGTAAAAGGGTCTATGATTGAAACCCATGGCAGTTTCGAGACGCAAGTATTAGAAGGCGAAATGAGTATTCCCTATCGTCTACAACTAGTAAGTAAACAAGTAGACCTAAAAGGTGATGGAATCTTGGGACGTTACTTTTTGAAGGCGATGCAAGCCCGCATTTGATATAGAGAGCAGGTTATGATTTTCAATACGGGGGGATTTTTGTGCGTAAGAAATTAACGTCCTTACCTAGAGCCGAACTATGGGCACTCAGGGACGAAAGAGTGAATAAACTAACCCAGCCAGAACTGAAGTGATAGTACAGGTACCGGTGGAGGCAGGACCGCGAGTACAAGAGGGCCTAGTAGGGGGAGCTGAGCTATTGCCAGGGGTGTACATGATCGAGAGCCTGGTGAAGGTAGAAAATGGGTGCATTATTACTAGCATTACGAATACTACAGCAGAGGAGGTAGAATTGCTTGAGCAGGTAGTTAAGCTGGAAGAAATAGATGGCAGAAACACCAGCGAAGCCGTATTTGTAGGCGTGATGGATCGAAAGGAAGAGGGGTGACCAGATTCTGAGCCGAGGGGAAAAGTAATAGCTAAGCCGAGGGACGACAATTTAAATGAGGAAGAAAAGAAATTACTCCGTGAGATTTGCTTTGAGTATCAAGACGTGTTTTACTTGCCGGGTGACAAGTTGAGTTGTACTAACGTCGCTTAACACATTCAGTTGGAACCATGTGTTTCCCCCATAAACACGCGACCCTATCGACTACCCGAAAGCCAGAAGGAGGAGATAGACAGGTTGAACAATTGGTGAAAGATATTGTAACTACGAGTGAATGTCCATGGAATAGTCCTCTCTTCATTGTGCCGAAAAAGCGGGGCCGGACCGAAAACCGAAATGCAGAATGGTAGTGGACTTCCGAAAATTTAACGAAAAGACCTAGGGTATGCCCATCCTCTCCCGGACATCACGGAGATATTGGATCACCTAGGGCAATCCAAATAATTCACTTGTTTGGATATGGCAATGGGTTATAACCAGATTGAGCTAGAACCCGGAGAGGTACCCAAGACAGTGTTTAGCACTAAACAAGGTCATTGGGAGTACCTGAGGCTGCCTGTTGGGTTAAAGACAGCCCCAGCTAACTTCCAGAAGATGAACTCAGTGTTGAGCGGATTGACGGGGACGCGCTGCTTTGTGTACTTGGATGACATTGTTTTGTATGCCAGGTCGCTAACGGAGCATGATATTAAGCTGCGAGAAGTGCTAGACAGGTTGCGCACTTATAAACTGAAGCTGCAGCCCGAAAAGTGCCAGTTTCTTCGGAAAGAAGTGATTTATTTAGGGCATAAAATTACGGAGGCCGGACCCCCAAAAGGTAGCGGCAGTAGAACGATTCCCCACTCCTACAAATCCGAAGCAGCTGAAAGCCTTTTGCGGTATGATCAGCTACTACCGACGGTTTATCCCCAATTGCAGTAGGATTGCGTTACCGCTATATAAACTTAAAAAAAAAGACTAAATTTGAGTGGGCCGAGGCCCAAGAGAACGCATTCCAACACTTGAAATCTAAGCTAACCTAGCAACCCATCTTACAGTATCCTGATTTTTCTAAGGAGTTTGTTTTGACAACCGACGCCAGCAACCAGGGATTGGGCGCCATGTTATCGCAGGGACCGATTGACAAGGAATTGCCTGTAGCCTATGCTAGCCGCAGTTTAAATAATGCAGAATCCCACTACACCACTAGTGAGAAAGAACTACTCTCTATCGTATGGGCGACTAAGTACTTTAGGCCATATTTATATGGGCGAAAATTCAAAATTGTTAGTGACCACAAACCTTTAGTATGGATTATGAATGTTAAAGACCCGGGATCGTGGCTAATGCGATGGCGAATCCTACTGGCAGAATATGACTGAAATTGTTCACAAACGCGGGATTCAGGAAACTAACGCGGATGCGCTGAGCAGGATTGGCAGTGTAGGTGCTTTAGCTCGTTTCCTGTTCACGTAGCCATGTCTTCACTGCACGAATCATGCTCTCGTCATCTTCGAACCTTGTCCCATGCAGTGCGTCCTTCAGTGGCTCAAAAAGATGAAAATCTGACGGCGCCAGATCAGGACTATAGGGGGGATTGGGGAAGCACAGTCCAACCCGATTTTGGCGATTGCATACTGGGTTCGTAGACGTGTGAAGGCAGGCATTGTCGTGCAGAATGAACATGTCTCCTGGATTCCTGTTAAGCCGCAATCGCCGGTAACGATTTTTCAGTTTTTGGAGGGTTATGATGTACATGTCCGAATTGATTGTTTCATCTCTGGCCATCGCGTCAATAATTGCCATTGCACTGCCATTGCTGACTGAAAGCTGTACGGCCAATTTCCGACTTGTTATGCGCCGATCCGCACGAATGTCATCGGCGTGCTGCAACATGTCTGGGCTGGTGGTTGTTGCAGGACGCCCAGACCACTGTCGATCATGCACCTCCGCTTCTCCACTTCTCTGAACCCAGCGTCCAACGGTGCTCCTATCGACTTCTTTCTCCGCCACTAAGAATTCAATTACAGCTCGTTGTTTGTAACGTGTGTCAGACACAGACGCCATTTTCACAGACTACTACAGCGGCGCTATCTGTCGGATGACCGTGTACTTACACACGTGCGCAGTAAACATCAGTGTTGCTACCTCTCAATTTTCACATTGCTATCTTTATTCTGGAATAAAAAAAAATATGGGGCATTACTTTCTGAGCAACCTGCGTATTTTAAGTTTTCCTTCTCTTTTGCTCTTAGATTTATTTCCTATCCTTTTGTCAGAATGAAGTATTTTGGCCTTGTATTAGTTCTGCTGAATGTTTTAGGTTGACTTGGGCGCTGTCTTTTACTGTCCATACAAGAGGCGACAGTTCCTGTTTCACATAAGGACAGTGTAGTAGGAAAATAAAACAAGGAAAAAAAGGGAACAAAAGTTCTCTTACATAATTCTGTATAAGGAATAAGAAAATAGTTTTGTAAAAATGGTTTTTTAAAATGACTACATTTGAGATAATAACTCTTTGCACTTAATGAGAAAAGTAATTAATTGGCATGTAAGAGCACATCCATAAACCATAACAAAACAACCACAAAAGTTTGTACTGCAAGACTATTAGCAGTAATAAGTTATTTAATTCTGTTCATTAATTAACGTGGTGTGTAACAATAATAGATGTAAGGTATCACATTCTGAAAAGACAATTAAAATTATAATAATTGCATAAAATCCTCCTTGCTTATTGAATAGCCTCATGATTACCTGCTGTAGGTGAAAATATGTAACTTTATTGTGGAAATTAAAGATGTTTGTTTTTGCTGTAATTAAGCTTTATGAGACTATGTGCATTAACTGGAAGTATTTACTGTGCACACAACAGTATGTCACGGATGAAGATAAGATTCACTGGCCTGTTACTCTTGTGAATCAAGCATTTGTATCCCCATAGTGGGTAGCACTTGCAGTAGGAATAACATGCAACAGGCGGTACGAGAGTCAGTTGAATGATGTTAATTGGGTAAGTTGATGTGGAGTGACAGTGGTTTGGGAAGTGTTCACCTATTAAGATGTATGAAGTGTGTTTTGTTTCTTGTGGGCAAACCTTGTTTCCTCCAATTAAATACACTGACAGTTGGTAGGGGTGTGTGGTGATAGCGTATTGAGAGTGCAGCATGTCAGACTATGGTGCAGGGAGTTCAAAAATGGTCAGATTTCGATGCTGATGGATTGTGCAATTTTCTGCTGAGCACATCATGGATGGATGTGAACACAGCATGAGTGGAGGAACTGGTTTTGAGAAACTGAAGCACCATTTGATGCTGTCATTTCCATAGTAATATGCAAGCAGAAATGGCTATTTGTGAACTGAGAATGCAAGACCCAGATTTCTACTTTGACTTAATTTATGCCACATTGGAAGAATGCATTATTATTCACATTGAAAAATAGTGACACTTCAGAGAAATAAATGCTGTGTGATGACTTCTAATTCAGTTCTTATGATGTAGGGAACCTTATTTATTGAACACTGTAAACAATACAGTGTTTTGCAGTAATTGCAGAAGTACAGTGGAAACTGAGTAGATTGAGACATCTGTCTTTAAGCATCTGAAGTTGCTGTATCTAAATACTGGTTGTACTGTTGGTGGTTACATACGAACTGAAATGTTAAATTTTTTCTGTGATAGCTTTCCATGTACCATGATTTTCCAACAGTTTCTGCAAGAGAAATTTGCTGTAATACTTTTCTCTGTGATGTATAGAGTTAATTTGCAGAAGTTCTGAATTCATCTTTTGAAACATAACCATAGTTGATTGTAAGCTTCAGGTTTACTCTGTTTTGGCATATGTAAGCTACATATTTTCCAGATCTGTATTATCTTAAACTGGAATGCAGTTTGTAGGAATGGGAGCTTTTGTGACAATGTGTGGCTGGCATGTGTCAGAATTGTTAGGTAAGTCGTGCATTGTAGTTAACAGTATGGAGGGTCCATGCAAATACATATTCCCGTAACTGTAGAGATACAGTCATTGCACAGAATGGGTATAGTGATGAAAATCTATATAGCAGTAAGGGAGTACATAACCCGTTATCAAAGTGTCTGTGATGCAGAATGTTGTTGCCCTTGAAGGGAAATTTTACAAATTGCACACAGATTCATTTTACATTGAAGTGTGTAGTTTCTGAAAGACCAGAAGGGAATATGATAAAACACAGGAAAACAAAAAATGGGACGCACATGTTCCACTTAGATCTATGAAATTTACTAATAACTGTTTAATACCTTTGTGAATTTTGTGTTTTATGTGGACATGCTGATTGTGTGTGTGTAATGTAGCATCAGTGACTAAACCCCTTGTTGGGTTTGCATGAAATTTAAGTATAGTGGTTATTTACAAAACAATGTAGAGCAGATGCAAATGGGAAAATCAGCACTGCAAAAGCTACATTTGACTTATGAGTGTAAATTAATATACCTCTGTACTTTCCACGTTTATTTGTCCACGTCAGGTGAAATTCAGATATGAGAGTAATGCTAATGGACATCAGTGCGTTTTGTGAAGTCAGCAAAGTGAAGGCCATGCTTTCTTTACAGGAATGTATGAAGTTTCATTTGTGCATATGTTGACATCTACTCAGTATCTGTCCATCGCCCAAACCATTCTCACCTCCATTCCTGACCTGGCCAAGGAGTGACATTGTGAAAGAGTGTTTATACCTGCATTGGGAATTGCCAGTATGGGAAGTTTACCACTGCTCTGTGTTTTAAATCATCGTGTTGCTTTCAATATTTCCACATGAAATGGTTGTACCAGGAATATTTTTCGTTACGACCAAGTATTCTTAGTTATGGATGCAGATAGAAAATGTATAAAACTTGGCCAATTTTTGTTTACACCCTAAAAGAAAGTATGGCTTTTACTGCATCATTTTTCATGAACTCAAATTCTTATTGTCATGACATGGAGTTCTATACGGTTTTCACCCGAATCAGTAAAGAAGTACTGTAAGTACAAGTAGAAATTAATTTACTCCCTGAAGTAAACCATGACTGTTACTGAGCCATTTTTCATGAAACTGACATGGACTTAACAACTGCTTGTAAAGAACTCCTACACCAAATTTAATGGAAAACTGAGAAATGGTTTAGTTGCTGATACCAGGTCATGGGCAGACAGGGTCTCCTCCTGTGGTGATGGTTTGCTTCACAAAGAATGCTTCATAACCAATGTGGCAGTGATTTCCCGCAGTTTATGTCCTTTATTTTGTCAGCACAATTACTGTAAATGGAAGTGTTGGTGCAGCATGTATAAAGTTATATGCAAATACCAGAATTTGTATCAATTTTATCTGAACTACTGAAACTTCTGTCCATTCTGTATATAATTTGAGGCTGGGTACTGAATGATTGTATGAATTTGAGGTTTGTTCACAACGTTTTCAATTCTAATATGCTTTAGTTTTATAACATTTATGTAACTAAAATTGAGACTAAAGAACACAATAATAGACAAAACTTTAACATATGCATCAGAAATCTGGATACTAACAAAGAGAGATAGAAAGCAAATAAACATTTTTGAAAGGAAAGTGTATAGAAGAATTTTAGTCCCAGTATATGCCAACGAAAAAGAAAATTGTAGAATATTAACCAATAAAGAAATGTATGCCATGGTTTAAAAAAACCCACTGTAACACAGACAGTAAGGTTAAATAGATTTTGTTGGTTTGGGCATGTACAGAGAATGGAAGACAATAGAATTCCCAAAAAAGTATTATATATGAATTTGGAAACGAGGCTGAGAGGTAGACCAAGAAATAGATGGCTTTATGAAGTGAGGGAGGATGGAAGACTAGTTGGTGGAAAGGGGTGGAAGGAAAGGGTATATAACAGAGAAATGGAAGAAGCTCCTGAGAAAAGCAAGGAATCGTCACATTCTGCACATGCCAATGTAAAGTGCTGTGTTCAGCACATGTGATATGACACTGTCACTGGGTTAGGGGTTTTCAGTGTTCTGAAAGGACATAGCACCTTCATATTCACAGATTAAGCAGTCCAATAATATGGAAGAACTAAATTCCTTCAAAATGTCAGGAACCAGTAACTCAGTGACAGTTGTGTCACAGCAGATTGAGCCTCTGTACTTCCTTTAAACCACTTCTGCTGATAACATTTGCCAATATATTTGCTTCATTCAGTTTCAGATATATATTTGACCCTAGGAAACTGATCTGCAAGTGTTAAGTTTTATTGTGTTTTCACAGTGACAACAAATGCAAATGGCACTTGCAAATAAATTTGTAATGCAAGGGTGAGTAATTGTACCAACCAGTAGGTGATGTACAGTGGAAATGTAAAGACAAGACCAATTAAATGCAACAAAAATAATGATGTGTACTGTCCAAGCTTTCAGTCCCTGCTTCTGCTCTTTCAGTAACTTCACAGTGAATTTTCCTATTTTAAATGAGGATGAATTTACAAACACCTCCATGTTATGTATATTGGTAAATAGGTATAGTACAAATAACAGTGTGAAATGTAGTAGTATCAAAGTTCCCAGACTTGCAGCCACGTATTTCCATATGTGATTTGGCCGTCATGTTGTAGGGTGTTTTGTCTGTAGTCTTTGTGAATATGCATGGGAGGTGGCTGCAAGTTGGAATCTGTTGGTTGTGTGGTAGCGTTGCGTGAGTGGTGTGTCCAAGCTGACCTGTGCAGTGTCTGTGAGCCTGCTGCCAACATAATTTTCTATGCAAGCTAGGGAAGAGTGCTGTAGAAATGGTGCAGGCCTTTCAAAATGTTAATGGGGATTATGCTTTTAAAAGTCAGCTGTGTAAGACTGCATCAGGAGTGGGTAAGAATTGCTGGAAGACAAGTCTGCAATTGGAAACCATTTTCTCTGAATGCTGAAACAATTTCAAAGATGAAGCAGCTGGTGTGTGCCAACCTGTGTATAGCCTTCGGTAAGGTTGGATGTGAAGTGGGTATCTTGTATGCATGAACATGGGCAGCTGTGGATGAGATTGGTCTGTTCAAAGTTTGTTCTGCAGTTGCTTGCTGACAATTGAAGGGAATGCTGGAACAGTTGCAAGTGGACTGAAAAGTTGGTGCAGGATAACAGCTAAGGCAGGGTTGTTACAGGAAGTAAAAGTTTGGTATTTGCTTGATCCTGAAACCAAAAGAGCAGTCATCCAAATTATATGCCACATCATCCCCTTTGCCAAAGAAGTATCAGACTGCTAAGTTGAACTCGAAAGTCTTGCTGATTGCATTTTTCGGTAGTGAAGGCATCATTGATCATGAATTTGTGCTTGGAGGGCAACTTTGAGTTCTGCATGCTGTGTTGAGATGCTGTCATGTTAACGGGACAAAGTGAGAAGGAATTCAACGAGGGAAGTGGCATAATGGATGTACCCTGCACCATGACTACCCCCAAGTCACACAGCTCTGGCAGTGCGTCAGTTTTTTGATGGAAAGACCTTTCCCTTTAAGACCCACTGTATAGGTACATGGTAGGAATAAGAAAGCCCCCACTCATAAAGTTGCCATCAGAGGTTTGGGCAACGAACTTCCACTCCATCGGCTCCTGTGGGGAATACTGGTGTAAAATAGGCACACCAATACACATACACACGTGTGTGTATGTGTACAAAACAATAAGTACGTAATTACAAAAACAGTTATTTCCTTTAAAAATAATAATATGCCCATTACAATCGTAACATAATACCCTATTTAACAAATATTTCAAAATAATGGGAGCAATAACACCAGTGAATCAGTATAGTCAGCTTAAAAAACCCTGAACAGGGCCCCTGAGTTACGAGGGAGTAGCATCCCAATCCCCAAACTCCTGCACCCCCAGTCGATGAATAACAAAGTACTCGGCCCTCGCTGGGCAGACGGCCATGCATGTAAATGATTAATAAATAGGAAATGGGGGGGGGAGACCAAAAGAAACAAAGCTAACGCCGATACATACCCGGACCGCCTGTCAGCAACGGAGAGAGAGGGTACGTGTATAGTGCAGGCAGATTCCGATTCCGAAATTCGGCACCGACCCACCCCCCCCCAAGTGCTAGCCGGCTGGTGGGATCGTAGGGTGGAGGCCGATTATCGGCGTTGACTGCAGACCAGTCGCAATAATGGAATTGATAAGTGAAGACGCTGCTGTTCTTGGTATTCAGAAAATGTTCACTTAAAATTGAAAAGCGAGTGAAGTGGGGTTCATGAAATTAATCAGTTAAGAGGAGAGTATCGTGAATATCACCTCCTTTTTCCCCAACTGAAAGCAGATGGGGAACGGTTTTTTCAGTATTTTAGAATGGATATTGAAACTTTCACCTACATTTTGGGGAAAACTCAGCATCGCTTGATCAAGAATTGGTGTAACCTTCATCAACATATTCTTCCAGAAGAACTTTAGTAATAACGTTGAGGTAAGATAATTATTATTATCTACGAATTTTTGAAGAAAACTGTGTTTACTATCTCTCTGTCATAAGAAATTTTCACGAAAGAAGGGAAGTAATCGATGTATGCAACAAAATATACTGTGTAAGAATATTAATATTTTATTAGATAAGCTTAGTGTTTGAGGAAGAAATAAGGCATACAGAAGACTGGAATTAATTGGGTGTTGGTGGGATTTGGATGAGCTCCAGAAGGGTGGCATTTGGAGGTAAATGTAGCGGTACTGATAAGTATCCTCAGGTATAGCAGGCGGCGGGGCAACTCTTGATGATGAACTATTAAGATTAGATGAGGATAAAGGCGACGATGACAGTGAAAATGGGCAGGGCTGGAATGTTGAAGCTTGAGGATAAGCAAACTCGGTCAGACGGTTGTATAGAAGTCATATAATCTGTGTTTTATTCTTTTTTTTATGTCTATTGTACTTTTGCTACATGCTGCACTTTTCAATTATGTTTAAGCTAAGGATATTACGTTGAGCTAATGACCTAACTAGAGTAAAACATACTGTGCCCGTGTCAAAGTGCACTTACTGACTGGGCACTGCGCTGAGGCACGCTCACGCGCCTCAAAGTTCAG
>Ga0082212_10011315_pt1 | contig 11324 bp, 8 predicted proteins | sample TergutNt197P3_FD_71548 | JGI IMG/M metagenome (GOLD analysis project Ga0082212, IMG submission 71548) | Neocapritermes taracua P3 segment gut microbial communities from Petit-Saut dam, French Guiana - Nt197 P3 | ecosystem: Host-associated > Arthropoda: Insects > Digestive system > Gut ... | reverse complement strand
GTTTCCGCCGCTTTCTTTTGCGTCAAAGAACCAGCTCCAGTTTCCTGCTTCGGCTAATTCAAGAGAAAATTCGTTATAATCGTCGGTGTCAAAGTTTACCGCGTGGACCGCTGACTTTTCGCCGCTTATAGTAGTGCCGCCGTTAAACGGGGCCGCCATTGCGGGAACTGCCGCCAGTGAAAGTACTAAAATTGCTGCAAACAGAGTTGATATAAATTTTTTTAACATAAAAAAATCTCCTTTGTTAAATTCCGGCATAAATGCTTTATGCCTTATTATTTTTGAATTGTCCGGTTAAATCCTGTAAAAATTTAAATTTATCCAAGACAATTAACTATATTGTACATATAACAATTTAAATTATATATATTAAAGCGTAATGAACAAAAAGAAAATAAATTTTACCCAAATTTTACATTAACAGTAATTTTAATAGAATCTTTTCGGTTCTCTCCTGCTTTTTTTAAGCAGGTTTACGGCTATATAAAAAACAAATATAATAATAAATATAATCACGCTCGCTTTGAACCAAACCCCCGAAACCACGCCCTTTATTTGTTCCAGAACATACAGGACGTTACTTTTTTCGACGTCCGAATTTGACAGGAGTTTTGCCGTTCCGACTACTTCTCCGTTATACAGGACGGTAAGATTCCCGAGGTGCTGAGATTTTTCTATCGGAGCGACGAGGCTGTCCTCGAATATTTCGCAGTTCGTCGTGATTTCTTTTTCTATATCGGCGTTCTGCGGGAGCAAAACGGATATTTCAGTATCGGGGACAAGAGTTATATCGTCCAGATTAGCTCCAAGCTCGATTTTAACGCTTCGTATCAAATCGCCTTTGCGAACGACCGTTTTATACGAATATATCGAAAAAGTCCAGTCAAATAAAGCTTTAGCGTCCGAGAAGCAATTTAATCTCTCGTCGTCGCTTCCGGGAACAGGGGTCGAAGTCGCGCCCATTAAAACGCACAGGTAAGAAAGTCCGGCGGTCTGCTCGGCGACTGTCGTCAGGCAATATCCGGCTTCCGGAGTGTACCCGTAATTCATGCCTTTCGCGTAATTATAATAATAATGCGAGTACCGTCCTTTTGATATAAAGTGATTGCGGTTGAACATAGTCCGTTCATTGCGTTCTGTATTTGTCGGCGGAATCGTATATTTATCTGAATCCGCAATATCCATGAGTTTCTGTATTTTGCTTGCGTAGAACGCGATTTGCGCCATATCCGCGGCAGTAGTTATCATATCTTCCGAGTGCATACCGGTAGGGTTTGTAAAAACAGTGTTCACGCAGCCGAGTTCGCGCGCTTTTTCGTTCATTCGGGCAACAAAAGCGGGGACGCTTCCCGAAACATATTCGGCGAGCGCGATAGCGGCGTCGTTTGCTCCGTAGAGAAGCATTGCATTGAGCAGGTTATCAACAGTGAAAACCTCGCCCTCGCTCATTTTCTGCGCTAAAGAATTTCCCGTTGTGCCGGTAATCACATTTCTTGAAATTATAGTCTGGCTTCCCAAATCCTCAACGTTTTCAAGAACGACAATCGCAGTCATTATTTTAACTGTAGAAGCGGGGAAAATAATTTTCTGACTGTTTTTCTCGTAAATAATATTTCCCGTTTCCGTGTTTAACAGAATAGCCGCCGCCGCCGTAATATCCGGCGGGGTTTCTAAGCCGTCAGTATTAATATGCACTTTTATATCGTCATCTGCGTAAACCGTGAGATTCATAAAAATTGATAAGACAAACAACAAGAGCAGAGCCCTTGCCCTATATTTAATATACATTATTAGTTATACCCTCCTAATAATTAAATAATACCCCATATTTTATAATTATAAACATAAAATGTTAATTTTTAAACATTATAATAAAATAATACGGAAACAAACAACGAAAGGCGCAAAAAATTTTTTATGGAAAAAGAAAAAGATTTAGATATTGTCCACGAGCTTGCTCGTGTTAAAGTCCCCGTCAGAACCGTCGTCGAGCTTATACTCCGCAACGGCGATATAAATTCAGGAAACAACGAATCCAATATATTTGACTTAGCAGGAAACACAGCGGCAGTCATGGGTTCAAAGGCTCACAGGAAAATTCAGAAATCAAAGTTCGAGGGATATAAAAGCGAAGTCGCGCTGAATTGCGATTTTGAGTTTGAGGATTACGGCTTTATTATTAATCTCGGAGGAAGAGCCGACGGGGTTTTCACGGACGAAACAGGAACTGTATGTATAGACGAAATCAAAAGTATGCTGACGCCGTTTGAATTTATAGACGGCGAAAATATACTGCACTGGGGTCAGGCAATGTGCTACGCTTACATGTATATCATTCAGGAACGACAAAATGTAGGGGACGACGCCCTCGTCGTCCCGCGCATTGATAAAATAAACGCGCAGCTCACGTATTTTCAGCTTGAAACCGAGGAAATAAAAGAATATAAAAAATCTTTTGATTTTGACGAACTCGAAAAATTTATAAAAGATTTAGTCGGCAGGTATTCTCTGTGGATAAAGATGGAGCGCGACTGGAGAATCGAGCGGAACGCGTCTATCGACGAACTTACTTTCCCGTTCGAAAAATACAGGCCCGGACAGCGCGAACTTGCCGCAAGCGCGTACAGGACTATAATAGCCGAAAAAAAATTATTCGTCAACGCGCCGACAGGCATAGGCAAAACTATTTCGACGATATTTCCCGCAATCAAATCAATGACGCACAGCAACGCCGATAAAATTTTTTATCTCACCGCGAAAACAATCACCCGCGCAGTCGCATACGACGCAATATATAAAATGCAGGTTCTGGGATTAAAATTTAAAACGGTCGCAGTTACGGCAAAGGATAAAATATGCTTTATGTGTCAGCGGGGCAAAGAACGCATATGCAATCCCGAATACTGCGAGTACGCAAACGGGCATTATGACAGGGTAAACGACGCAGTCATGGAAACGTTTAAGAACAGCAACGCCATCACACGTGAAGTCATAGAAGAATACGCTGAAAAACACAGGGTATGCCCCTTTGAATTTTCGCTTGATTTGTCTATATATTCAGATGCTGTGATATGCGATTATAATTATGTTTTTGACCCCGTCGTATATCTGCGAAGATTTTTTCAGAATAATTTTGACAGAAATTATATTTTTTTGATAGACGAAGCGCATAATTTAGTTGACAGGGCACGCGAGATGTACTCTGTCGAAATCAAAAAATCTAAATTCTCGTCGCTCAAAAAATCAAAAGTCATAGGCAGGCAATATAAATTTTTAAGAAAAGCAGTATCTGATATAAACAAATACATGCTCGAACATAAAAAACGCTGTGTTGACGAAGAAAACAGCTTTAAAAATTATATAGTGCTAAAAGAACACGACAAAGAATTTACGGATTTATTATGGACGTTCAGGGTGCAGGTCGAGATATTTTTCAAAGAGAACAAAGACATTGCCGCAGCCGCGCCTCCGGAATTGCGCGAACAATATCTCGAACTTCTGCAAACTTATTTTGACGTTTTAATGTATATGGTCATTTTAAACCTGTACGACGAAAGATACGTGACGTTTATATCCGCCGAAGATTACGATTTAAAAATAAAATTATTTTGTCTCGACCCGTCGTATCTGATAGGCGAAGCCATGAAACGCGCAAAATCAACGGTTATATTCTCTGCCACTCTGTCGCCCTTGCCGTATTTCAAAGAGATTTTAAGCGGCGCGGAAGAAGATAATACGCAAAGTCTGCTATCTCCGTTCGACAGAAATAATCTATGCCTTATAGTCGGCGCGAATATAAACACAAAATATAAAGAACGCGAAAAAAGCTATGAACAAATCGCAGAATATATAAACATAGTCGCCACTCATAGCAGGGGCAATTACCTTGCGTTTTTCCCGTCGTATGAATACATGAAAAACGTCTATGAAATCTTCTGCGAAAATTACCCCGACACCCCGTCGCTTATCCAGACAAGCGGAATGAGGGAAGAACAACGGGATAATTTCCTCGATAATTTTCAAAACCCGTCCGCAAACGAAACAAAAACCCTTGTAGGATTCTGCGTACTCGGCGGGATTTTTTCAGAGGGGATAGACTTAACAGGCGACAGATTAAACGGCGCGATAATAGTCGGGGTAGGACTGCCGAAATTATCGTCCGAACGCGATATAATAAAAAGATATTTCGAAGAAAAAAACGGTTTGGGTTACGAATATAGTTATATGTACCCGGGAATGAACAAAGTTTTGCAGGCGGCGGGACGCGTTATACGAACCGAAACAGATAAGGGAATCGTTTTATTATTGGACGAGCGGTTTAATTATCGTTATTACAAAGATTTGTTCCCCGAACACTGGAAGCATTTCAAGGTCGTGAAAAATCCAACGCAGATGAAAAGAATAATAGATAATCTTGACAAAATATAAATAATAAGTTAAAATTTATATATAAAGAACAAAAGGAGTAAAAAAATCATGAGTAAAAAAGTTGCGGTGTTAATGGGGAGCGACAGCGATTTGGGGGTTATGAAATCCTGTGTGAACACATTAAAAAAATTCGGGGTAGAGTACGAAGTCAGAATAATCTCGGCGCACAGAACGCCTTACGAGGCTGAAAGCTTCGCGAAAAACGCGGAGAATAACGGCTTCGGCACGATAATCGCGGCGGCGGGGAAAGCCGCGCACCTCGCGGGGGTTCTTGCGGCATACACGACCTTGCCCGTAATCGCAGTGCCTATGAAATCTTCGACAATGGACGGGCTTGATTCTCTATTATCCATGGTGCAAATGCCCGCGGGGATACCCGTCGCGACGGTCGCAATCGACGGAGCGGTAAACGCCGCGTTGTTAGCCGTGCAGATACTCGCAATCAGCGACAATGCGTTAAGCGAAAAGATGAAGCAATATAAAATAGATATGGCTGATTCTGTAAGACAAAAAGACGCTGAATTGCAGGGAAAATTAGACGAATTGCTGAAATAGAGGAGAAAAAAATCATGAAAAATATAGCTGTGTTCGTTTCGGGCGGTGGCACAAATCTTCAGGCGGTTATCGACGGAATAAAGTCCGGTAAAATAACAAACGGTAAAATATCTCTCGTGTTGTCAAGCAAAGACGGCGTTTACGCCATTGACAGAGCAAAAGAAAATAATATCCCCGTCGAAATTGTTCTGCGCAAAGAATACCCCGACGAAAAAGAATTTTCTGAAAAAATTCTCGAAAAAACAAAATCTTACGATATTGACCTGATTATTTTAGCCGGTTTCATGTCTGTATTATCAGAAGATTTTATAAAAATTTATGAGAATAAAATAATAAACGTCCACCCAACGCTAATTCCCGCGTTCTGCGGCAAGGGATTTTACGGCTTGAAAGTTCATGAAAAAGTTCTTGAACGAGGGGTAAAACTAAGCGGCGCGACGGTGCATTTCGTGAATGAAGTAACAGACGGCGGTCCGATTATTTTGCAGAAAGCAATCGAAGTCAAAAAAGACGACACCCCCGAAACTTTACAGAAACGCGTAATGACAGAGTGCGAACAGGTTATATTAGCCGAAGCCGTGAACTTAATCTGCAACGGCAGGCTTGACCGTTCAGATTATCCGGATTATCCCGGCAGGGGAATAATCATAGGTCAAAGCGCGGACGGCGACAATATTGTCACGGCGTATTTTATAATGGGCAGAAGCGAAAACAGCAGAAACAGAATTTTCGAAAAGACGCCGGACGGAATAAGAACAAAAGCGTTTGACGAATCAAAACTGACAGACCCGTCGCTTGTTATATATTCGCCGATAAGAAAATATAAGAATAATATTATAGTAACAAACGGCGACCAGACCGACACGATATATGATTTTTTGTCAAGCGGCAAGTCATTCGAAGAAGCTTTGCGGACGCGAACTTTCGAACCCGACCCGCCGATTTTGACCCCAAGAATATCGGGAATAATAACGATTTTTGATAACACATTCAGTTATAAACTATCTATCTTAAAAAGCGATAACGGAAACGAAAATCACGCTTTAAGATATTTTTACGAATACGAAACGCCCGAACCCGGCAAGGGTCACTTTATACACACATATAAACATAACGCCGACATTCCCCCATCGTTTGAGGGCGAACCAAAAAAAATAGATATACCTGACTGTATCGAAGAATTTTCCGGCACTATCTGGAACAATTTAAACGAAGATTTCAAAGTGTCGCTGTATGTTTCATATATCAATATAAAAAATGGGGAAATACAAGAAAGGATTATCAATAAAAATGTTTGAGAAAATAAAAGAATTAACGCTGAAATACGGGTGCAATCCAAATCAAAAACCCGCGAAAATCTATGCGGACGAGGGTTTGCCCATAAATATTTTAAACGGCAATCCCGGATATATAAATTTGCTTGACGCTTTAAACGGCTGGCAGTTAGTCAAAGAATTAAAAGAAGCTACGGGACTGCCGTCGGCCGCTTCGTTCAAGCACGTCAGCCCCGCAGGCGCGGCTGTCGGGACGGCATTTTCGGACGAACTCGCGAAAGCGTATTTTGTCAATGACCTTGATGTGAAATTGTCGCCGCTCGCGTATGCTTACGCAAGAGCAAGAGGAGCGGACAGGGTTGCGTCATACGGCGACTTTGTTTCATTAAGCGAAACGGTTGACGTTCCGACTGCGAAAATTTTGTCAAGAGAAGTATCGGACGGGATTATCGCCCCGGATTTCGAGCCTGAAGCATTGGAGATATTAAAATCAAAACGAAACGGAACTTATCTTATCATAAAGATAGACAAAGATTATATCCCGCCCGCAATAGAAACAAAAACTTTATACGGCATAACATTTGAGCAGGGACGCAACGACTGCAAAATTGACGTGTCGCTGTTGAATAATATTGTCAGCGGCAGTAAAGATTTGCCGGAATCAGCAGTCAGGGATTTGCTCGTCGCGCTGATAACGCTTAAATACACGCAGTCAAATTCCGTATGTTACGCAAAAGACGGTCAGGCAATCGGCGTAGGAGCAGGACAACAGGCACGGCTATATTGTACGCGTCTTGCTGGAGATAAAGCCGATACGTGGTTTTTGCGTCAGCACCCCGCAATATTGGAACTTGAATTTATAAAAGGCGTTAAAAATTTTGACAAATCCAATATAATCGACCAGTTATTGCATGGCGACGCGGATTGGGAAAACGTTCTGGCAAAAAAGCCTTATATATTAACAAGCGACGACAAAAAACAATGGCTCGCAAAATCGCAAAACGTATCATTAGCGTCCGACGCATTTTTCCCGTTCGGCGATAATATAGAAAGAGCGTATAAAAGCGGCGTAAAATATATCGCGTCGCCAAGCGGCTCAATCCGCGACGACAACGTAATAGCAACCTGCAATAAATATAATATGACGCTTGCTTTTACTAATTTGAGATTGTTTCACCATTAAAAAGAAAGGATAAAAAATCATGAAAATATTAGTAGTCGGCGGCGGCGGACGCGAACACGCAATCATAAAAAAATTATCTGAAACGTTAAAAACCCTTGAACTGTTCGCCCTCCCCGGCAACGGCGGAATCGCGAAGATTGCGAAATGCTTTAAAGATATTAAAGCGACGGATATAGAAAACATAGTCAAGTTGACGCAGCAGGAAAAGTTTGATTTAGTCTTTGTCGCAAGCGACGACCCTTTGGCGCTCGGTCTTGTCGATGAAATAGAAAAAATCGGCGTTCGTGCGTTCGGACCGTCAAAAAACGCCGCCGAAATCGAATGGAGCAAAGTATTTTCAAAAAGATTAATGAAAAAATATAATATCCCGACCGCTGAATATGAATCGTTCGACAGCTTTGAAACCGCTGAAAGTTACGTCAAGAGCGGCATAAAATTTCCCGTTTGGATAAAATCCGACGGCTTGGCTTTAGGCAAAGGCGCGATTCGCGCAACAAATATCAATGAAGCGATTGCGACGTTAAAACTCATCATGATAGATAAAACATTCGGCGATTCAGGCAATCGTATCATAATCGAAGAAGAATTAATCGGGCAGGAAATAACGGTTCTCGCGTTCTGCGACGGAAAGACAGTCAAGCCAATGGTATCGTCGCAAGACCACAAACGTGCGTTTGACGGCGACAAAGGCGAAAACACCGGCGGCATGGGGACTTTCTCACCGTCGCGGATATATACGGATAAAATCGCGGACGAGTGCATGAAAAATATTTATATCCCCACAATAAACGCAATGCAAAAAGAGGGGCGAAAATTCAAGGGCATATTATACTTCGGGCTCATGCTTACTGAACACGGCGTAAAAGTCATAGAATATAACGCACGGTTCGGCGACCCTGAAGCGCAGGTCGTATTGCCGAGACTAAAAACAGATTTTCTTGACATAATCGACGCGATAATCGACGAAAAACTTGACGAAATTGATATAGAGTGGGAAGAAAACGCGGCAGTCTGCGTAATTTTAGCGTCGGGCGGTTATCCGGGAAAATATACGACGGGATATGAAATAACGGGAATCGAAGAAGTCGAGAAAATCGACGGGTTTACGGTATATCACGCGGGAACAAAACTTGACGAGAACGGCGTACTCAAGACTGCCGGAGGGCGTGTGTTGGGAGTGACGGCGGTCGCTCAAGATTTGCCGTCGGCTATAAAAAAAGTGTATAGTGAGATTGACAAAATCAGTTTTAAAGATATGTTTTACAGGAAAGATATTGGGGTGAAATAGATTCTGACAAATAAAAAAATCGCGGTAATAGGAGGCGGGGCGGCGGGATTAATGGCGGCGGGTGAAGCGGCAAGACTTGGCGCGGACGTTACGCTGTTCGAAAAAAACGAAAAGCTCGGCAAAAAGCTTGCAATAACAGGCAAAGGCCGCTGCAACGTCACAAACCTGTGCAGTATCAGCGAATTTTTGTCAAACGTCGCGACAAACCCAAAGTTTTTATATTCCGCGCTGAATTATTTCAGCCCGCAGGACTGCGTTGATTTTTTTGAAAATCTTGGCGTAAAATTAAAAGTCGAACGCGGGAAAAGAGTGTTTCCGGTATCTGACAATGCGTTTCACATAGTTGACGCGCTGAAAAAATTCGCGAAAATAAATAATGTCAAAATAAAATATTCAACCGTAGAAAATATAATTGTAGGGGACGTCGCCCTCGACGTCCCGCCGTTAAATTCAAAAAAAATCACCGGACTAATCTCAAACGGCAAAAAACATGATTTTGATTCTGTGATTATATGCACGGGGGGAATATCTTATCCCGGCACGGGGTCAACGGGCGACGGGTATAAGTTCGCGAAGCAAGCGGGGCATAATATCATAGATTTAAAGCCGTCGCTTGTTCCAATCGAGATAAAAGAAAAATTCTGCGCCGGTTTAATGGGTTTGAGCTTGAAAAATATAAAATTATATGTTTATGAAAACGATAAGAAAATCTTTGAAGAAATGGGCGAAATGCTGTTCACGCATTTCGGGATTTCAGGACCGCTGGCTTTAAGCGCGTCGTCTCATATCCGCGAACCTGCCGCTAAAAATTGTCAAATAATTCTGGATTTAAAACCCGCGCTGAGCGAAGAACAGTTGGACAAAAGAATATTATCTGACTTTGAAAAATATAAAAATAAAATTTTAAGGAATTCGCTCGACGGTTTACTGCCTAAAAAATTAATCCCGGTTTTTGCCGGGCTATTGGAAAATCCGGAAAAGAAAGTAAATGAAATAACAAGAACAGAGCGTGCGGAACTTGTCAGATTATTTAAAAATTTTAATATGAGTTTCAGGAAATTCAGACCCGTAGAAGAAGCTGTAATCACGTGCGGCGGAGTTGATACTAAAGAAATTCTATCTAATAAAATGGAATCTAAATTAATTCAGGGACTGTATTTTGCGGGAGAAATAATCGACGTTGACGCTTATACCGGGGGATTTAATCTGCAAATAGCGTTTTCCACCGGAAAACTTGCGGGAAAAAACGCCTCGGAATCTAACAATCGTTAAAATTTACACTAAATTTACAAATTTATTACTTAAAGTTACTTTAAATATATGCGCGGATATTGTATTATTATAAAATGGCATTATATTTATAGTTTTATCTTGATTAAAGGTGCGAATTTTTAACATGAATTCAGGCAAATTTTTATCTGTCGCCATAGACGGCCCGTCGGGAGCGGGAAAAAGTTCGCTTGCCAAAGGACTGGCAAAAAAGCTTGACTTTTTATATCTTGACACAGGGGCTTTATACAGGACTGTGGGATTATATGTTTTTGAAGCGGGAATAACAGGCTCTGAAAAAGAAAAAATCGAAAACTGCGTTGACGGCGGAAATATAAAAATAGACGTAGTTTATAAAGACGGCGAACAGAAAGTTTTTTTGAACGGCAGGGACGTATCCGAAAAAATCAGGGAAAACAACATATCCAAATACGCGTCAGACGTTTCGAAAATACCGAAAGTCCGCGGGTTTCTGCTGAAAACCCAGCGCGGGGCAGCGGAAAAAAATAATATAGTGATGGACGGCAGGGATATCGGCACGGTTATTCTGCCCGGCGCAGACGTAAAGATTTTTTTAACTTCGTCGCCGGAAGAAAGGGCTAAGAGAAGATACGGGGAACTGACGGAAAAAGGACAGAGCGTTGATTACGCCGTAATCCTGCGTGAAATCAACGAAAGGGACGAACAGGATTCAAACAGGGACGCAGCTCCTCTGAAACCGGCGAAAGACGCAGTAACGCTTGATAATTCTGACTGCAGGTCGCCGGAGGAATCGCTTGAAAGAGCTTTAAATATAATAAAGGAAATATTGCCCGATGTCTGTATTCGGTAGTTTGCAGAAGTCTTTTGTAGGTTCTTTTTTCAGGAAACTGTTCAGGGTTACGGTTATAAATCCGGAAAACGAGCCTTTGGACGAAAGCGTAAAATCTTATGTCGCGTGTATAAATCATTCGTCAAACTGGGACCCGATTCTTATAGGGGCGTGCATGCACCGCCCGTTAAGATATATGGCGAAAGCCGAATTATTTAAAATTCCGGTGTTAAAATCAATAGTAAAATTATTCGGGGCATATCCCGTAAAAAGAGACACAGCCGACGTTTTGTCCGTCAAGACTACTATAAATATACTCGAAAACGGCGAAGTCGTCGGAATGTACCCGCAGGGGCGCAGGGCAAAGAAAATTCACCCCGGTACGGTCAACCCGAAACACGGCGTCGCAATGGTGGCTTTCAAGGCAAAAACAGGCATACTCCCCGTGACAGTTATATCAAAAGGCTATAAAGTCAAGGCGTTTCATAAAACTATAGTAGTTTTCGGGAAATATAC
>Ga0082212_10011314_pt1 | contig 11324 bp, 11 predicted proteins | sample TergutNt197P3_FD_71548 | JGI IMG/M metagenome (GOLD analysis project Ga0082212, IMG submission 71548) | Neocapritermes taracua P3 segment gut microbial communities from Petit-Saut dam, French Guiana - Nt197 P3 | ecosystem: Host-associated > Arthropoda: Insects > Digestive system > Gut ... | reverse complement strand
CACGGGCGAAGGCTGGCTAATTCCCGGCGAGGTTCTCTCTTTGGCAGACCACGGCGTTAACAGCTTTGTTATAGTCCAGCCCTTTGCCTGCCTTGCAAACCACATTTCTGGCCGCGGCTTAACAAAAGCCATGAAGGCAAAACACCCGCACATCCAAGTGTTGAGCCTGGACTACGACCCCGACACAAGTTTTGCCAACATAGAAAACCGCCTGCAAATGCTGATAATAAATGCAAAGGAGTTGGAAGGGCGGCAGTTTTTTTAAAAAAACTGTCATTTTTTAAAAAAAACTTGACAGGATAGAAAAAATTTACTATATTTATAAGTCCAAATTTTTGAGGTTTTTATGTCTAAATTGAACATTGAGGCAATACATCAAGAGAGTAAAAAGAAAGATGCCTTTGATTTCCGTGCTGGCGACACCGTCACGGTCAATGTCAAAATTATGGAAAAAACAGCAGACGGCAAGGTAAAAAGCCGTATCCAGCCCTTCAAGGGCGTGGTTATCCAGCGTAAAGGCACCGGCATAAGTTCCTCTGTAACCGTTCGCAAAATCTCCAACGGCATAGGCGTTGAGCGTATTTTCCAAATGCACTCTCCCCTAATAGACTCCATAGCAACCGATACTCACGGCAGCGTACGCAGAGCCCGCATATTCTATATGCGCAACCTTCGCGGCAAGGCTGCCCGCATAGCAGAACGCAAGGTTTACGCTCCGGTAGAAGCCGCAGGCACAACGGTGGCTGCACCTGCAGCCGAAGCTTAGACTGCAAGCTCGTTTATAACAAATTGGGGTTTTTCAAATCCCTTTCACTTAAAATCGGTTCGCTAACCGCCCACTTAATGGCTATTTTTGGGTCGTCCCAGGCAAAGCCTGCTTCCTCAGCTCCATTGTAAACGGAACTGCATTTATATTGAACCTCGGCAAAGTCGCTTAACACGCAAAACCCATGCGCAAAACCTATTGGAATGTAAAAGAATTTTTTATTCTCTTCGCTCAATTCCACCGCATGCCATTTGCCGAAGGTCGGGCTGTCTCTGCGAATATCAACCGCAACATCCCAGATTTTGCCGTGCGTGCAGCGAACAAGTTTCACCTGTCCCGGATTTTTCTGGTAATGCAAGCCCCTCAGGGTATTTTTAACCGAACGGCTGTGGTTGTCTTGAACAAAAACCGTATCTATGCCAAGCGCTTTAAACTTTTCCGCATTATAAGATTCATAAAACCAGCCGCGTGAGTCGGGAAAAAAATCAGGCTCAATAACTAAAAGCCCCTCTATTTCGCATTTCTCAATTCTCAATTCTCAATTCTCCATTATCAATTAATCATCAAATCGCTTCCAATTCTTTCTGTATTTCCGGTAATATTTCAAATTCCTCGTGGTGGAGAGCACTCATTTTTCTGCATAACAGGGTTAAATTTTTTGAATCGCTTGGGTTTGGATGTTTGGTTTCGTTTATGTTCTGCAAGATGGAAATCATTTTCTCAATATCTTGCTGATGCGGGTACGTGCGCATAAAACGGCGAAATACGTTTATACCTGTTTTGAAACTTTCAAAATCGTCTTTTTCTATCATGTACATTATTTTCGGCAAAACCTGGGTGTCCAGCAGTTCCAGCAAATTACCGCTAAAGGTACTCAAATCCCCTTCAAGCTGGATTGCAATGCCTTCGGTTCCTATTCTTTTTGTCAGTGGCTTGCCACTGTCAATTTCTGCCAAAATATTGTCAACTTCCCTTTCATCTTCCAGTTCAACCTGTTCCCTGTACTTAGCCTGATACAGTATTGGAAAGCTCGTTAAAAACAGATGCGCGCTGCCTATGGAAGAAAACTCGCCCAGAAAATATATGTCGCAGTCTTCTTGAAGCAGTACGTCTTCGGACTGGAATGGGATAAGCTGTGCGGGTACGGGAAAAAAATCGCTCATTCCGTTTCCTTTTTGCGGAAAAACGCTAAAACTGATTTTTTTTGCCTTTTCTATGCTTTCCTTAATTTCATCGTCTTCAAATATGTGCTTTAAAATTTCCTGCAAGCCTCTTGGCAAGGATTGCTGCAGATTGCTGCGCAATGCTTCCAAATCCTGGCCTTTGGAATAGTCGCCCTGTATGGCAAGGATTCCATCGGGGCTTACCAGGGCATCAAAGGGAGATTCTTCGCCGTTGCCGGTTCCCGGCACCGGAATTTTCACATAGCCTATAGCCTTGCCGCAAAGCCTGTTATCATCTCCTTTTTTTTGAACAATTCCGAACACTGGGTTAAGATAGAAAAAATTACCACAAGAACATTACCCTTGAACAAAACTCTGTACCGTTAAAAAAGCTGTATTCGGAGCTAATGGCAAAATGCTTGGCTTGGTAGGAGATTGCGGGTTTTAGGCGGTATTTCATTTTTACTTTGTTTCCCTCGGGGTCTCGCAAAAAACGTTTTGAAGTTTTGTAGTGGTCGTCTCGGGGCGTTATATCATTTATTTCACTGCCGTAGTCAGTGCCTTTCCACGCCCATTCCTGCCCTATCTGGAATTGAAACGCCTCTTTGTGTTTTGCGTAGAGCAGCCAGTTTATGGTTTGGCTGTTGGGCCCTGCCTGCAAGCCTATGGGGTAGTCCAAGTGCGCAATTTGAGCGGTATTCGCTTCAAAATGCGAAAGCACATAAGGTTCCATTCTGGCGTATTCCGCCAAAGTGCCGGCTTTCCACTCTCCAAAATTCCCTGCGTAGGCAACGCCCGCCATCCACGCCCACTTTGCTTCTATATTGTCGTTGCGAACAAGGCTCGTGGGGCTTTCCATATCGTCAAGGAAGAATTCCGAGTATAGGCGAAGCCCAACAGGAAACCTGTAATTGAAATCAAAACCCATTGCGCCGTTATTGTTGTCTTCGCTGTAATTCCCCTTTTCCGCAAAAAGCGGCACTATGGGAACAAAAAGCCAGTAGGGGTTTATATCGTAAACAACGGTGATTTCGCTTATTCCAAGCGTAAGGTTGCCGAGTTCCAGTTCGTAGCGGTGCCCGTATAAATTGCGACTTACATCTTTGCTCATGCTGTGCGAGCCTGCATCCAGGTCGCCGTATAGACTTATAACGGAGAGCGGTCCTATTTTTGTTGAAAGCGCAATCTGGTTGTAAGGCACGGCACCCTGGTTCAGGGTGAGGTTATTGTAATATCCCGGTCCCCAGTGTGGCACATCACGGGCAAAGTCAAGCGTTGCCCAGCCCATGCGAACCATGAAATGCCCTCTGTATCTCGCATAGCTTGAATATTCCACTTCTCCCTTTAGGTCCTTCCATTCCTGACCTTGGTTTTCCAAAAATTCCCTATCCCACGACTGGGGGTTTTTTGAGGAATGTCCCTCGCTGAAAATGCGGGCATCCAGCCAAAAATCAATGGAATCCTTGTACCCACGCACAAATAATCCGCCCTCATAACCCTGAATTGTATCACCCAGATTTTTCCCGCCACGTATGTCAAAAGCGAGAACGGGGCTAATTTCCAATCCCCAGTCTGGGTTAATCCCTCGCAATAACCCCTGAAAATTCTCACGAAAATACGGATTTACCTGCGGATAAAAGAAGGTTTGCGGAGCATCGCCCAAGGTGATGTTGTGGTAATGGTAAAGCAGCGGCGTATAGTCCAAAGAACGCAAAGTGTAGGGGCGGTTTACGTTATATGTGGGGTAATTTTCGGCAAAAGCCGAAACAAGGCAAAAAAAGAGTATTAAAAACAGCGGTAAAGGGTTCATTTTAGCTCCGTTTATAATATAGAAAGCTTGCACACTATTTCTGTTTTTTATTCTCCATTCTCAATTATCAATTCTAAATTAAGCAATTAAATCTGCGTTTACTATATTAAAAGTATGTATAGTTCTAAATTTTTGCTCGTTGTTTTGCTGGCTGCTTTTTTCTGGCAAAACATTTTCGCCGCAACAGGTGCTTTTACGGATGAAGATTATGTTAAAGCCTTGTGGATGGCTACAAGGTTTTACGGCGGCCAACGTTCAGGTGAGGGACCTAACTGGCTGATAATGGATACCGAGTATCCTACAAGCTTCACGCAGGATAAGTATAACGGCATAGATGTTTCGGGAGGCTGGTTTGATTGCGGCGACCACGTTATGTTTGGGCAAACCCAATACTGGGCAGCTTATTCGCTTGCAAAGGCGTACCAAATTTTCCCCAAGGGCTTTTATGATTTTTACAGCCCGGATTACTCAGGCTATGTTGCTTCCGGCAACTGGGACAAACCCGAAGGCGGCAAGCCGAACTATATTCCGGATATCATAGACGAACTCGTATATGAAGCCGATTACATAGCCAAAGCCGCTATAGACGACAATACCTTTATTTCCCAAAAGGGAGATGGCGATCCGGACCATAAATACTGGGTAACTGCCGGATATATGAGCACTTTTGAGATAGATGAGGGCGGAGAGCCGAGAAATGTTTATGCAAGAAAAGACCGGGCAATGGCAAGCTATGGAGCGGCAACCCTAGCCGTTATGAGCCGCATATTGGATTCTCTCGGCATTTACCCCGAACGCGTGGCTCTTTATAAAGAAAAAGCACTAACCGCCTACAATGCGGCGAAAAACGCCGGAGAAAATGCAGTTGGCAGTGAGGGCGGCGGTTTTTACCCGCCAAACGAAGATACTAATGATGATTATGCTACCGCTTCCATTGAAATGTATATGTTAACAGGCGAGCAAACTTATCTGCAAACAGCACAGGCACAGGAAAGCAAAATAAAAAATGTAAATTACTGGGGATATTGCTACAACAATAACTATGATATAGCATGGTTTAATTTGGCTACTACTCCGGGCGCAAGCACTACTGCTTTGGAAACGCTTAATAATTTTACAGATACCTACAAAACCATGAATAAAAGCGAAGGAAAACTCATTAACGTTGGAGACAATTGGGGAACTTTGCGCTATCCGCTTGCGGCTGCTTTTATGCTGGGTTTGACAGACGTGGCTAATGGCGATAACAGTAATTTGCAAATAGTTTACGACCAGGTTGATTTTGTTATGGGAGCAAATAATGCAAAACGTTCCTTTATTTCAGGATTTTTACCGAAAGGCGACGGATATACAACAATTTACACTCCGCACCATCGCAATGTGTTCCAAAGCAACGAGAAAGAAGTGAATAATGACACCTTGAAAATACCTCAAAAAAACAGGGCTTTCGGTGCTTTGGTAGCAAACAATAAATTTTCTTCCGAATATACCGGAACGGTAGATGATTACAAAGTGTCTGAAGTTTGTACTGACTACAACGTAGGATTGGTAGGCGCGCTTGCCTATATAGTTTCCCAAATTGCGCCCGCAGACGAAATTGTCCCTCCCATAGTACCCGTAATCTCCCAACCCGGCAAACTGCAATTCCAAAACCCCGTTATACGTTTTGTGGGAACGCACGAATTCCCTGCTCAAAACAAAAGTTTCACGGTACGGATTTTTGACTTGAAGGGCAATTTGGTTAGCCTAATAAAAAGCGACGGGCAGGCGGTTAGGTTTACGCCGCAAAACAGGAATATTCATTTTGCAACGTTGAGAGAGTGAAACGACACATCAAGTTTTTTCAACGCCTCTTTCACATCCATGCTTGTTACCGTCAAAGGCGGCAGGAGGCGTAAAACATTTGTTCCGGCACGCAAAACTATTAAGCCGTTTGCCCTGCACTCGGTGATTATGTCTGCAACGGGCATTTGGGTTTCAATACCGAGCAGCAAGCCTTCGCCACGAACCTTCCCTAGCCAGGAATATTTTTTTGAAAGGGCTTCCAAGCCTGCCCTCAATTGCGCAGAGCGTTGATTTACCTTTGCCAGGAATTTCTGATGCGAAACGATTTTCACGATGGCAAGCCCTGCGGCACAGGCAATTGGGTTTCCGCCGAATGTGGTTCCATGGTCGCCGGGTTTAAGGCATTCCGCAACTTCTTCACTCATAAGCACCATGCCGAGCGGCAAACCGCCGCCAAGCGCCTTTGCCCAGGTTGCAATATCTGCGTTTATGCCGAAAAGTTCGGAACAGGAAATTGCGCCGCAACGTCCAAGCCCTGTCTGAATTTCGTCTGCAATAACCAAACATCCTTTTTGCCTTTTCAAATCGTTTATGGCTTTTATGAATTTCCCGGAAGGCATTAAAATGCCTCCCTCCGCAACTATGGGTTCCAGCATTATGGCAGCGGTATTTCTGCTAACGGCTTTTTGCAGTTTCTCCACGTCGTTCCATTCAACATACTTGAAACCCGCCGGCATTGGACCAAAACCTTCCTTTAGCTTTTCTTGCCCCGTTGCTGCAAGCGCGCCGTAAGTACGCCCGTGAAAGGCATTTTTAAAAGTTATTATTTCCATACTTTTGGTTTTGCCCTTGCTGTAAAAATATTTTCTGGCAAATTTTATTGCAGCCTCGTTTGCCTCAGTTCCGGAATTGCAAAAAAACGCCTTGCCGTTTTCCCTGCCGAACTTTGTGAGCGAGAGCATTTTTTTAGCAAGTTTTATTTGAGGCTCATTCGGATACAAATTCGATATATGGGAAAATTTTTCGCCCTGTTCCGTTATGGCTTGGATTATTTCGGGGTTGCCGTGCCCGAGCGCATTAACGGAAATTCCGCTTGCAAAATCCAGATACGCCCATCCCTTGCTGTCTATAAGCCTTGTACCATTTCCCCTTACAAAATTCACACCGGCTTTTGCATAAGTCGGAGCTATAATTTCGGAATCCAATTCAAAAAAACTCTTTTTCATTTTTTTAAATATAGAAAATACCATTGCAGCAACGTTTGCCACGTAACGTTGCACCCCATTGTCAGAATCAGAATGGCCAGAATTTTGGGAATTTACGGAATGTGAGCAATGGCGGTTCCCATTCTGTTAATTATTTGAATTCTGGGTATTCTGATTCTGACAATATTTGCCTTTTATGCAATGAAGATTTTTGAGCAACCTTGTTTGCATAATCTACATATTCACGCAAATTTTTTGCTCCGCTATCCATTAGCAGTTTTTCCTGCAATTCATACTTGAATTGAACACAATCAAATTGCTTTTCTTTATTCATTTTCAACTATCTCCCTCGGGGTCCTGATTTCTAAAATACTATATCCTTCTCTTAAATTAACGGAATTAAACAATTTAATCCTATTCAGATTTACAATATGCTTGAAATTCCAGCTTACCAAAACATCTACCCCCAACACGGTTGCTGCTGCAATATGCAATGCATCGCCGTAATAATTTTCTGTCACAATTTTTTGTTCCATGTATTTTTCGGCAAGTTTTAACATTTCATCATTTACGGCATATTCTTCATAAGTTATTGTTTTTAGGTTTTCTTTTATATGCTCCGGAGCACCGTTCTCTAATTCAGCTATTACATGTGAAGATATTATAGGCTTATAGGCTTCTTTTTTAAATTTGTCAAAAAGTTTTCGAGTAGGTTCTTTGAATTCATCGTCAAAGTAACCTCCAATAACGGAGTTCTCCAAATAGATTTTCAAAACTTTAATCCCCATTACACTGCCTCTATTCAAGCTATTAGGTATAATATACAAATATCACTTTGAGTGTGTTGCCATGTAGTTACATCCGCATCTGCGCAATCTGGTAGCATAAAATTCCATGGGCAACGGCAACGTTTAATGATTCCAGAGAATTTTCCATGGGGATTTTTACCCACTCGTCTGCAAGTTCGCTCACCTGTTTGTCTGTGCCTGAACCTTCATTGCCTATTAGAATGGCTATTTTTTTTGATTGGCGCGGGCTAAGTTCGCTTATGCTTTTTTTTGCGTGCGGCGAGGTTGCAACTATGCAAAATCCCTTTTGCCTCAAAAGCGAAAAACGCTCCTGCAAGTCTATGCCCGTTTCAAATGGCGTTCTCAAAAAACAGCCCGAAGAACCGCGTACAACTTTCGGATTGAACGGATCCACAGTACCGCGCCCTAAAATAACTCCATCCAAGCCAAAGCCCACTGCATTGCGGAAAAGCGCACCCAGATTGCCCGGGTCTTGAATGGCATCTACAAGGGTTATGGTGTGGGCGGTGTCGTAGTTGGGCTTTTCGTTTGCCAAGCGGCAAACTGCGAAAATTCCCTGCCCGCTCACAAGTGAGCTAACCTGTTTCATCTGCACGGGTGTAAGGGCGTGTATGCGAAGCCCCGCTTCCTTTATTTTTTTCCGCAAGTACTCGTTGTCAAAAGTCTCGTCAACATAAATTCCCTGAACAAGGTCTTTGTGATATTCCGCTATTTCAACAACAACCCTCGCTCCTTCCGCCAAAAACAAGCCTTCCTTTTCCCTGCCCTTTTCGGTTGCAAGAGACGAAATTGTTTTTAGCCAGGGAGGATCTTTTTCTTCGCGTTTTGCGGGAGCAGCGGGTTTCTTTTTTGCGGAACCCCAGGGAAAATCGCCCTTTTCCTCTTTCTTTATATCCTTTTTGCTCCAGGGATTTTCATAATCAAGCTCATCTTTGGAGTCGCCAAAGGTTTTATTATAGGTGGTTTTTATAGTGGCTTTTTGCATTTGCAAGGGAAATTTAGAAAAATAAAATGCCGGCAGCAAACCTTTTCTATATTTTTTTTACATGTCTTCCACAGAAACCGCCATTCTAGTAGGCGTAGCCACGCCAAAGGTACGAACTTCGCAAGCACAGGAACACTTGCAGGAACTGCAGCGTTTGGCAGAAACTGCCGGAGCAAAGGTTGCCGAAACCTTCCTTCAGCGTGTGCAGGCTTTTAATTCCGCAACGCTTATAGGAGAAGGCAAGGTAGAAGAAATACGGCTGGCTTTGGAAAGGCACGATGCCGCCCTGGTTATTTTTGACGAGGATTTGAGCGGCTCGCAGGTGCGAAACCTGGAAAAGCGACTGCCGGAAATCAAGGTGCTGGACAGAACCGGACTGATTTTGGATATATTTGCAAAGCACGCACGCACCGCCGAAAGCAGGCTTATGGTGGAAGTTGCGCAGATGCAGTACATGATGCCACGCCTCACCCGTGCATGGGTACACCTGTGCAGGCAAGCAGGCACGGGCGGCAGCAGTCCGGGCATTGGAATGCGGGGGCCCGGCGAAACCCAGCTTGAAGTTGACCGCCGGCTGGTACGCAAGCGAATTCAGGAACTCAAGGCAAAACTTAAAAAAATAGAACGCGACAGGGCATTGCAGGCAAGGCGGCGTGAAAATATTTTTCACGTGGGTTTGGTTGGTTACACAAATGCAGGGAAAAGCACCCTTACAAACCGCCTGACAGGTGCGGGCGTTTATGTTGAGGATAAACTATTTGCCACGCTGGACAGCACAACCCGCAAGCTGCACCTCGCAGATGGCGAAGACATAATATTGAGCGACACCGTTGGATTTATCCGCAAGCTCCCCCACCATCTTGTGGAAACATTCAAGAGCACACTGGGCGTAGCCGCCCACGCCGATTGTATTCTGGAAATTGTGGATGCCGCTGCTGCCGATTACCAGGAACATATTGAAGTGACCAACAAGGTTCTCGATGAACTTACAGATACTCCCGTCCGTTTGCTCATTTTCAACAAAACCGATGCTGCCACACCGGAACGGCTTGAAGAAATAACCGCAAGTTACCCCAATGCCATACAGGCAAGCGCCCTGGAAAACACGGGCATAGAAACGCTTAAGTCCCGCCTTATGGAAGAACTTGAGCTTTGGAAAGAACGCCGCACGCAAAAACAGATTGAAGAAAAGGAAGCGGCGGTTGGCTGGACAGTTTAGAAAGCCGGTATTTTTGCCAGTGCTTCTTTTTTTTTCCTGTTATCTATCTGCCTGTAATAACGGGCGGTGATTACCGGGCTTGCGTGGTTTGCCAATTCCTGCGTAACGCTTTCGGGAACACCCTTGTTTATTAGGAGCGATATAGCCGTTGAACGGCTATTGTGAAGCGTTATTCTGCCCTTGTCTATTCCCGCTGCTTCCAGCCAGGCATAGAAAGCCTTGTATATTTTCAGTCTGGGAGGCAGGCAGAATATTTTGTCTTTTGCTCCTGTGGGTTTCCCTTCATTTTCCCTGCGATTCTTAAGCCGCGCTGCAATCTCCATGGCATTTTCCGAAAGCGGTACAACAATAAATTTGCCGGTTTTTCCCTGCCTCGTTTTAATTTGCCCGTCATAAAATACCGAGAAAGTGTAAAGTTTAATTTCCCCTATTCTCTGGGCCGTATAAACACCCAGCATAAACAGGTCCTTCACATCCGGGCAGCCATCGCAAGGCGTTGCAGCCAGCAGCTTAAGCTCTTCCTCGCAAAGAGCCTTAACTTCCCCAAACTGCTCCGGTGGCAAAAGCTTTCTTGTGTCCACCCTGTCCATGTAGCCACGCTGTTCAGCCCAGTTGCAAAACGCCCTGAACCTTGAAGCCGTGCTGCGTACGTAATTCGAATTGTATTCCTTCTGTTTCATCAAGTCAATAATTTTAATAAAATGCTGCCTTGAAACATCTCCAACCGCAATGTCGCCACAACTTGCAAGAAATTTATTTATTATCTGCTTTGAAACGCGCGCACTGGATTTTAGAGCGTAATGCTCAACCCATTCCTGCATAACCTTTGAAACTTTTTGCTTGCGTACCGTGGCAGACACAAGCGGATTATTTCCCTGCTTCTCCAGCTCGTTCCTGCGTTCTATAGCTTCTTTCAAAAAAGCCGTTTCTTCGGGTTTCGCATTCCGGTTTGTGATTTTGATTGCCGGAAACCTAAGCGACTTTCTTTTATAGCTGCAATAAACCCAAAGTACAACATTGTTGCCGGTAGTTTTGCGTAAATACAGCTTCATTTTATGAAGCTGGTTAGCTGCCCTTAATATCCTATTAATATCTCCCAACCGCATTTCGGCTCCCCTTTAAAAACATACTTGAAAAATAGCAATTTCAAGCCTGTTTACACACTTTTTTCACATTAAAAAGAACTTGAAATGTTGGAATTAAAGGCTTTGAAATAAAAACATAATCATAAATTGCTATTTTATCCTGCACGTTTTTTTCACACTTCATTTATTTTATTTTGCATAACTTGTTATTGTATACGGAGTTATGAATTTTGTGATATTCTCCTCCAAGGAGAACCCAATGAACAAGAAACACGTCTCAATCATCACGGCAGGAATTTTATTTCTGCTCTCTGCTTGTAGCGACAACATTGTCGAGACAAACGACAACCAGCCCGTAAACACAAAAGCCAAAGTTAACGTGTTTGTGCGGGACAATTTTACCGGTGAGCCGATAAGCGGCGCAACCGTTAAGCTGCTTAAAACCGGCGAGCAGAAAACTACAAAAATCGACGGAACGGTTACCTTTAACAACGTTT
>Ga0082212_10011313_pt1 | contig 11325 bp, 8 predicted proteins | sample TergutNt197P3_FD_71548 | JGI IMG/M metagenome (GOLD analysis project Ga0082212, IMG submission 71548) | Neocapritermes taracua P3 segment gut microbial communities from Petit-Saut dam, French Guiana - Nt197 P3 | ecosystem: Host-associated > Arthropoda: Insects > Digestive system > Gut ... | reverse complement strand
CCATATCTGTTGTTTCTGGCAAGTATGAGGAACAAATAGAAGGTATTTTAGCAGGTAAGAAGGGTGAAAATATTTTTCTCTATATTGACCCATATGGAATTAAAGCTCTGGATTGCGGTTTGTTTGATAATTTTTTTGATTATGGATTTGCTAGTATCGAAATGCTCATCAATTTGAACTCATTCGGTTTTTTCAGAGATGCTTGTCGTGCTATGCATGTTTCCTATGTAAATGATGAAGCCCTGAATAACTTAGATGATATTATTGAGTATGATCCAACGCCTATTGATGCGACGCCACAGTCACTACGAGTTTTGAATGATATTGCTGGAGGCGATTATTGGCAGGCGATAGTAAATGCTTATGATGCAAGAAATATTGATGGTTATGGGGCTGAGCAGAGATTTTCAAAAGAATACAAGATACGACTCAAAAAAAAGTATGCTTATGTTTTAGATATGCCTATACGGCTAAAAGCTGGGCAGCGTCCCAAATATAGGATGATACATGTTACAAACCATGAGGCTGGATGCTTTCTTATGGCGGAGAATATGCAGAAACGCAAGGATGAACTGTTTATTAATGTTCAGCAGGGCGGACAGTATTCTATTTTCGACAATGTCAAAACCATATCGACTTCCATGGAAAATGAGATTCTTTCTGCTAGTGAAATTGCTGCAAAGCTGAAAGAGCATATAATGAAGTTCACTGGTGATATTAAAATTACAAAACTGCTAGCAACTTTTGTCAATGAGTATGGCATAACCATAATTTCCTTAAATGAAACATTCAGAGAAGAAATTGCCGAAGTACTCTATATAAGCGAAAACACCGTAAAGTACCACAAATCAAATATGCTGGCTAAAACAGGGTTTGCCACAGCGGTGGATCTGGCCTTTCATATGCTCTCAAACGGCTGGATCAATCCGAAGTATTAAAAAACGAAAGGGTGAAAGAAGCATGAAACAGTTTACCATTGCTATTATCATAACCCTGGGCTTTACCCTGATGACCGCTTGCGCCGGGCAGGCGCCGCAGGAAACAGTTCCTCCCGCGCCGCAGGAAAGCAAGACGTCTGTTGACGAGGAGCCATTGGTTATCTCCTATAAAGACGGGATGGTTACCGTATACATCGAAGAAGGCCGCGCCTCTGTTGCCTTTGATTATGAGCAGTGGGATGACCGTTATGGCATATATCACAGTAATGTGGAGTTTGGGGATTATATCGACCTGCTGCGGGAAGGGCCTTTCCCTATCACCGGCCTTAACGGCGCGGTCAAAGACGCCTGTATTGTTCAAATGGACGGGTTTTGGTCCACCAGCGTTGGGCTTATGGGTATACCCGACCCGGCTGTGATTTTGCTGATGGAAGACGGAACTGTACAAATGGCGCTGGTAGACCCCGGCACATGGGATATGGAAGAGAACATATCCTACGAGAGCCGGCAGATACCCCGGCTGCGGGATATCGTCTCCCTGTCCTACGAGGTAGATCTCCGAAGCGATTACAACAATGATATGACAGTCTATGCCGTGGATTCCCGGGGCTTGAGCTACAATGTGAGTATAGCCGGAGGATTTGGCCTTATTATGGACAAAGAACTATATGCCAGGCAGCCGCGTATAGATGAAGATTTTGACAACGAAGGCGACATTATGACCCTTATTCTCTCAGAAGACGGAACAGCCGTGTTCCAAAAATCATGGTTTTATGGTGATCAAACCTATGAAATCTATCAAGGCACCTATGAGATTCAGTTGGCTGAAGATCCCGGGGGAGACCGTCTTCCGGCTGGCGCCATCTCCTTTGACCTTGCCTTAAGCTGGTGGATATGGGAAGGAGGCGAAGGCGAAGTATCCGCGGAAGATTCGGCCTTCTGGGACGCCGGACAAAGGCTGGATGGCGTCTATTTATCCTGGATCAACCATGATTGGGGAGAAGACTGGATACTCCTGTCTTACTTCGAAGGCAACGGCCTGACGATCTATAAAGACCGCCGTCCGCCGGATGAGTATTTTCAGTTTTATACAGATATTGACGAAATCGCCTATATGCCGGATGCCGCAGCGGGCTCAGAAGCGGATATGACAGGCGCGGCGGATGCAAACATAACCGCCGATGAGGCATGGGATATATATCATACCTGGCTTAGCAATCACGCAAAAATGTCTGAATACACGCTTAGCTTGTATTATGATATATATGAAGACGGAGCGTATTATTATTGGTTTTGCGCGGAAAACCCGGAATGGTATTGGTACAATATCCTTGTGGATATGGAAACGGGTGAACTGCTATTCATGATGACTCCGGACGGAGAGGATGCAACTCCGGTTATAGAACCGCTGGATGATTACTATAACAGGTATTATGGCTGATTTTCTGCGAAAGACTTAAAAGACTACCCGCCACGGGTAGGGCAAAAATTGTAGAATACAAGTATAATTCAGTCATCACCAATAAAAAACAAAGGAGTGGTAATATGTTTGGAAAAACTACCGAATTCTGTCATGTATGCAATTCACCGATCACCCTCAAGAAGAACCAACCGCTGCCGCCCGTCTGCCCCGTCTGCGGTGCTAATCTCGCGAACCGCGCGGAGGAAAACCTTGTAAATACCATCGAATGCGAACATATCAAAGGGGCTGTCGGCGCCGGCGATGGCGTCCTGTTTGCCACAAATAAGCGCTTATTCTTTATTAAAGTAAAGAAAAGCGTCGATGTTGCCGACGATGATGACAGTTACGCGACGGGAGCGAATGTGGCTATCGCCGCAATTCTAAGCAAAGGCGCGGGGAAAATATCGGTTAACGTCCCCCTGGAGGATATCGACAAGATCGAAGATTGCAAAAAACTCCTCCGCAAAGGCGTTACTTTACATACCAAAAGCGGGGAATCGTATAATTTCTTCTTGCTCGCCCATGGCAATACCAACCGCGGCAACCTGGAGGATCTGAAAGGTTTCTTTGCCCCTTATGTAAACGGCTAACGCGGGCTTCGCCCGCAAGTGTTGAATGCTGAGTGTTAAGTGTTGAGTGGCTAAAATAATAAAACGGAGGAGAAAAAATTATGGGACTTATTAAAGCCGCGATGGGAGCTGCCGGAGGCGTATTGGCAGATCAGTGGAAGGAGTATTTCTACTGCGAAGCTCTGCCGTTGGATGTGCTGCTTACAAAAGGGCAAAAGCGTATATCCGGGCGCAGCTCTAATACAAAAGGGAGCGACAACATCATTTCCAGCGGATCTGTCATTGCCGTGGCCGACGGCCAGTGCATGATCATTGTGGAGCAGGGCAAGGTTGTGGAAATCTGCGCCGAACCCGGTGAGTTTACCTACGACGCATCCACCGAGCCCACCATTTTCAGCGGCAGCCTGAGCAAATCGATTCCGGCTGTGTTTAAGAATATCGGCAAGCGTTTTACTTTCGGCGGCGAACCGCCGAAGGATCAGCGTGTTTATTATTTCAACACAAAAGAGCTCGTCGGCAATAAATACGGCACCCCTGCCCCCGTCCCGTTTCGGGTCGTCGATCAAAATGTCGGCCTGGACGTAGATATCTCTATCCGCTGCTCCGGCGAGTACAGCTACCGGGTGATGAATCCCATACTGTTTTACACCAATGTCAGTGGCAATGTGGAGGCCGGCTATCAACGCGACCAGATTGACGGCCAGCTCAAAACCGAGCTGCTGACCGCCCTCCAGCCGGCGTTCGCGAAAATTTCTGCTATGGGGATACGCTATTCGATGCTTCCCGGCCATACCAGCGAGCTGGCCGAAGCCCTCAATGAAGTGCTGAGCAGCAAATGGAGCGAGCTGCGCGGTATCGAGATCGTCTCCTTCGGCGTTTCCACCGTTAAGGCTTCCGAAGAAGACGAAAACATGATCAAGGAATTGCAGCGCAACGCCGCTTTCCGCAATCCCACTATGGCCGCGGCACACCTTGTGGGCGCGCAGGCGCAGGCTATGCAAAACGCAGCCGCTAACGAAGGTGCCGGCCCCGCGATGGCTTTCATGGGCATGAACATGGCCGGCAACGCCGGCGGCATGAACGCCCAGAACCTTTTCCAAATGGGGCAGCAGCAACCGCAGCAACAAGCACCTGCACCGGCATCGGTAGCCGGATGGACTTGTTCCTGCGGGCATAGCAAAAACACCGGCAAATTCTGCGCCGAATGCGGGAAGCCGCAACCCCGGGACGATAGCTGGACCTGCGAATGCGGCGTGGCTAACAAGGGCAAATTCTGCGCCGAATGCGGAAAACCAAAACCGCAGGATAACAGCTGGGCCTGCTCCTGCGGCACGGTGAATAAAGGGAAATTTTGTTCTGATTGCGGCGGTTCCCGACCGTAATATGCGGCTGAATTCTTTGCGCGTATATACTCCTTAACGGGCAAAACTTTCACTGCCTTGCGGATCTTACCAAAGCCATTGAGATAGACGATGAGTATGCCGATTATTACTATGCCCGCGTCCAGGCATACGAGACGCTGGGTGAAGACGATTTGGCTGATATCGACTATGCCATGGCTTATGTGTTGGAATAACAGATAGAGGGAGGTTGTATATGGCAGATCAAGTAACAAATTATCAATGTCCTAACTGTTTAGCCGGTCTGCGTTTTGACGGGGCATCCGGCCAGCTGGCTTGCGACCATTGCGACAACATGTTTGACGTCGCGCTTGTGGAGCAGCTATTCTCAGACAAGCAGCAAGCGGCTGCCGCCGCCGGGACAGAGCCGCGATGGGATGTTTCCCTGACAGGTAACTTCAGCGCTGAAGAAGCGGCGCATATGAGAAATTATACCTGCCCCTCGTGTGCTGCGGGGATCATATGCGACGACACTACTGCGGCTACGTCATGCCCTTACTGCGGTAACCCGACCGTCGTGCCGGGGCAGTTTGCGGGCGGTCTGAAACCGGATTATGTAATTCCCTTTCAGATAGACAGAAACGCGGCAATGGCAGCGTTGAAAAAATATTGCAAGGGCAAGAAGCTGCTGCCAAAATCTTTTGAGTCAGACAATCGTCTGCAAGAAATCAAAGGGGTATACGTCCCCTTTTGGTTGTTTGACGGAGAAGCCGACGCCGCTATGCGGTTTAGCGCGACTAAGGTCAGCAGCTACATAAGCGGTAACTACAAAGTTACTGACACCGACTATTACCGTTTAATGCGGGAAGGCAGCGTCGCCTTTGAAAAAGTGCCGGTGGACGGCTCGTCCAAAATGCCGGACGCCCATATGGACGCCATCGAACCGTTTGACTATACCGGGCTCAAACCTTTTTCCACGGCGTATATGCCCGGATTTTTGGCGGACAAATACGACGAGGACGCCGAAATCTGCGCCAAACGCGCCAATGAGCGTATCATCAACAGCACCGAAAAGGCGTTCGCCGCCACCGCAAGCGGTTATACCTCCCTGACGCGGGAGTATGCTGACATCAGGCTGAAAAAAGGCGGCGTCAAATACGCGCTGATGCCGGTATGGCTGCTTGCCACCAAATGGAACGGCCAAAACTTCCTGTTCGCCGTGAACGGGCAAACGGGCAAGCTGATTGGCGATCTGCCCCTCGACCGCGGCAGGTATTGGGGCTGGTTCTTTAAGATCGCCGCTCCTATCGCGGCGGTGCTTGCGGTATTGCTGTTTTTGTTGTAAAGGAGGCGGGATAAAATGAAAAAGATACTATTAACGATGATCGTCATTCTGACACTTACGCTTGTCATGGCTCCCGCCGCCCTCGCGTCAGAGGATTATTATTCTGTTTCCGATACGGCGGGTGTGCTGACCCAAGCGCAAAAAGATGAATTGAATGAACGGGCGGAGGAAATTGCCGAAAAATATCGGTGTGAAGTTGTGGCCGTTGTTGTAGACAATCCTGATGAAAACGATACTTTGCAATACGCAAAAGAAATTTATAAGGCTTGCGGCTATGGTTATGGGGACGATAAAAGCGGCGTTATGCTGTTCTTAAACTTAGGGGTAGGCGAATACGCGCTGACTACCTACGGGTACGGTAAAGTCGCTGTCACCGGCTACGGTTGGGATGAAATCATGCTGAATGAGGATGTCCTTCCTTTGCTCGAAGAAGACCAGTATTACGAGGCGTTTTCATCCTATTTGGACAGAGCGGAAATGTGTCTTATGCTGGCAAGGGACGACGTTGCGCCTGACGCCGGGGAGGAACCCCTCGCATACGCGGACGAAAAACTCTCTTATGTTGTTGATGCGGCCGCGCTCGCGCCAAGAGGCGGCAATTACGTAATAGATGAAACGGAAACGCTGACAGGCGCGCAGATCGCCGCTTTGAACGAAAAAGCCGCCGCGCTCTCCGAAAAACGCAAATGCGCGCTATATATCTGGATTGTTGATCTTATACCGGAAAAATACGCAAGAACAATGAATGATATGGAAAGATACGCTGACGCGTTTTATGAGAAGTATGACCTCGGCTGGGGCGATGACAAGAACGGCATGGTGCTGTTACTGGAAACCGGAGACGTGCCGGGCGAAAGAGATTGTGTGATTAATGCCCACGGTTCTTGTACCGGTATATTTAACGCCCTCACAAAGGAAAGAATGTTAGACAATCATATCGTTCCGCTGTTTATAGACGCTTTCGATAACGGGAACTTTTACAGGGTTGCCGATGTTTTTTTGGACGAGGTTGACGACGAATTTAGTATTGATATTACCATGTGGCTGACGGTCAAACTCCTTGTTGTCATACTGGTTCCGATGCTGATCGCGTGGATTATATGCTCAGGCTGGAAGAGCAAGCTGAAAACGGCGAAGATCGCCCGCGCCGCCGATAATTATATACCGGCTGACGGCTTCAAACTCACCGGGCAGGAGGACACGTTCCTCTATCGGACAACCACCCGTACAAGAATCGAACGGGATTCAGACTCGTCTTCGGGCGGTGGTTCCAGATCATCAAGCAGCGGTCGTACCAGCGGAAGGAAAGTATAATGAAAACCGCTAATGTGGAGGTTGCATATGAAAAGACAGACGATATTGGTTATCACATTTTTATTATTGACGGGACTTGCCGGATGTACTGGGGGAAATATGGAAACTAATACGACCGACAAACCGGACCCCGATGTCACAACACCTGCCGTCACAGAACAAAACAGCCGCGCGGTGGTTCACAGTGATGCGGACGGGCTTGTGGAGGTACGCATCGAGGACGGCAAAGCTGAACTGACCTTCAACTTGGAGCAGTGGGACAAACTTTACGGTATTTACAAAATTTATGACGCGCTGGATCATACTGACCGCTCTCTTTTACGGGAAGGCCCTTATGAGATTAACTTCTATTCGGATGTGGGATGCAAGGACGTCTGTATAGCCACTATACCGTCGTTAAGCACGGTTTTCTACGATTTTGACAGCGTTACAATAATATTCCTGATGGAAGACGGGACAGTGGAACATTTACCGATCTTCCCTTATCCCGATGATAACGATTTCGAGCCGCTTACCAGTCATACCACTTACGGTTTTCTGCCCTGGCTCAAGGGCATCGCGTCCCTGTCTTATGAGCCGGAAGACGAGGGCATTGGCGATATGACCATCTATGCCACAGACAAAGATGGCAGGCGTTATGACGTGCGGGATTTTTGGCATTTGACGAACGTTTTTGATTGCGAATGGATTTATGAGATTGCCCCTGAATTTGACGGCGACGTAAAATGTATGATTCTCAGGTTTCATGAGGACGGCACAGTTTCGCTGAGAAAGGCTTGGCGATACAGCCGCGAAGCCTATGCGTTTCTCACGGGCAGATATACGGTTTCGGGTTCTTTTGTGGGCGGCAAACCCGTTCTGCTCTTAGAACTCTGGAATGAAGCGGATATGGATATGTCTAATCCCGATTTCACTTTGCCGCATGATTTGATGGGTGAATACTTTTTTACATCGGACGATGAATATTTTACCCTGTATCTGATTGAAGACGGCGCGCTGGAAAATTACCCGGACGGTTCTCCTATGTTAGTGTACCCATTAGAGAGAGAATGGGTTTACGATGATTCTGATGGTGGCGTCGATGAATTTAACTTCGGATATAGCGAAGCCGAGTTCGGGATAGCGGATTATACCGCCGATGAATTGATTGATTATCTGCTGGAGCATGTGGAAAAAGCCCGCGAAATGGTACAGGATTTAGGCATGACCGCCCTTGTCACGGGAGAAACCGAGGAATTTATGGACGCGGGCGTCTGCCGCCTCGTTATCCTTGGAACCAATCATTCTGAACAGTTCGTGAGAGAAATCTATTACGCCATATCTCCGTACCATTGTATTTATGAGCAAGACCCTGTGTACGGCAACTGGATTCTTGTGTATGATATGTGGCCCGTTTAACGATTTGAACAGACGGCTCAGTCCCCGACTGCCGATTTGAATCAGGTATTAGTATAAATTATTTTACAGGAGGGATGATTTATGGCGGAACAAGTCACCAATTACAAATGCCCCAACTGCACCGGGCCGCTGCGTTTTGACGGGGGCTCAGGCCAGTTGACCTGCGACCACTGCGACAACAAATTTGACGTCGCGCTTGTAGAGCAGCTTTTCGCGGACAAGGAACAGGCGGCGGCCTCCGCCGGAACGGAACCGGAGTGGGACATTTCCATGACCACCACTTTCAGCGAGGAGGAAGCCGCGCATATGCGGGGGTACATCTGCCCCTCATGCTCCGCCGAGATCATCTGCGACGATACCACGGCGGCCACGTCCTGCCCATATTGCGGCAATCCCACCGTGGTGCCGGGGCAGTTCAGCGACCAACTGAGGCCGGACTATGTGATCCCGTTTAAGCTTGAGAAAAACGCGGCGGTCGAAGCCCTGAAAAAATATTACAAAGGCAAAAAATTCCTGCCGAAAAACTTCATCAAAGCCAACCACATCGCGGAGATCAAGGGCGTCTATGTACCCTTCTGGCTCTACGACGGCGAAGCCGACGCTTCCATACGTTTTCGCGGCACCAAGTCGCGCACCTATAAGAGCGGTGATTACAGGATCACCGATACGGATCACTACCGCATTATACGGGAGGGCAGCGTCGCCTTTGAAAAAGTACCGGCGGACGGATCAAGCAAGATGCCGAACGCGCATATGGATTCTATTGAGCCGTTTAATTACGGCGACATACAACCGTTCTCCCCGGCGTACCTGCCCGGCTTTTTGGCGGACAAGTACGACGAAGACGCCGAGTTTTGCAGCAGGCGCGCAAACGAACGCATTAGAAACAGCACGGAGCAAGTCATGCGCGGCACCATAACCGGATATTCGACGGTGACGCGGGAGTATTCAAATATCAACCTCAAAAGCGGCGACGTAAAATACGCGCTGCTTCCGGTGTGGCTGCTCTCCACAAAGTGGAACGGCCAAAACTTCCTGTTCGCCATGAACGGCCAGACCGGCAAGCTCATCGGCGACCTGCCGGTGGATAAAGGGAGATATTGGGGCTGGTTCTTCAAAATAGCGGGGCCTATCGCCGCCGTGCTCGCGTTATTGATGTTTTTATTTTAAGAGGGGCGGGATAGAATATGAAAAAGATTACTTCCATACTGATACTTTCCATGCTCTTTGCAGCGCTGCTTGTGCCTGTCACAGCTCAGGCCGCCGACAAGCCCCAAATCATAGATGACCCGGGAATGATAACCGAAAATGGGCTGAATGAATTAAACGGCTACGCTCGGGAGATCAGTGACGCCTATCAACTGGACGTCGCTTATTACCTTGTAGAAAACACAACCGGGCAAACACTTACGCAATACATCAATGATCGTTATCTCAACGTAGAAAAGTTGAGTCCTGACGGTTTCGCGCTGGTGCATGATCTGGAGAATAAAGAATGGGACGTCGTCAGTTTCGGCAAAGCGGAAAGCCTGATCACAGAAGACGCCGAGTATCGGTTCTGGGATGCGTATGGAGCCTCCGACACCTATTATGACGGCGTACTGGCCTATCTAAAAGAGGCGTCATCTTTCCTTGCCGGAGCGGCTGCAAGAAGAGCCGTCAATCCCGAAGACGTCAGAAACGGTTACGTTTTTGACGAAGTGGGAGTACTGACAGAGACCCAGATTGCAATCCTGAACGAAAAAGCCGCCGAGCTTACAGAGAAACGCGAATTCGACGCATATATCTGGATCGTCGACCTTGTACCTAATGAATATGCTGAATATTCAAACGGGGATTTGAATCTTGACGGGCTGGAAGCATATGTTGACGAGTTTTATGAGGTAAACGGCCTCGGTTATGGCGAAAACAAAGACGGAATGGTGCTGCTGCTGGAAACCGGGGATGTGCCGGGCAGAAGAGATTATATGTTTACTACATATGGTTCCTGTACATCCGCATTTGACAACGCCAACAGAGATAGTTTGTTGGACAGTTACGTCGTCCCGCGATTCAGGGAGGCATTTGACAATGGAAACTTCTTTGCGGTAGCCGATACTTTTTTGGTTCGGGTTGAAGCGGAATATGTGTTTAATTTTTGGTTTTGGCTGGTCATGAAGCTGTTCGTCATTATCCTTTTGCCGATTCTGATCGCGTTTATCGTCTGCCGCGTTTGGAAGAAACAAATGAAAACGGCGAAAATCGCCACGACGGCAGGCAATTATATTCCGGCGGGCGGGTTTCAGCTCACAGGCAAAAGCGACGTGTTCATGTACAGGACGACTACACGCGAATATATTGAACGAGAATCGTCGTCATCCGGCGGCGGCGGCTCCAGCTCCTCCAGCAGCGGACGCTCCAGCGGAGGAAGAGTATAAAGAGGTGAAAACTTATGAGAAAACAGGCAATCGTTTTTATTTTGCTGATGTGTTTTATCTGCCTGGCCGGCTGCGGATCCGAAGCTGAAATAACGGCGCCGGATGGCGCCGGCGCTGACGCCCTTATCCGTGAAGACGGGGATGGGCTTATTTCCGTGCATATTTGGCCGGACGGCCATACGGATATGTTTTTTGACCTAGAGCAATGGGAAAGGCTCCACCACATATATAGCAACGAGTATTTCGATTTGGAGCGGATAAGAGAAGGTCCTTTTACCATCGTTACGGCAGGAAAGAGCCGCATTAAAGACGCCTGTATCGGCAAGATCGATGATATGGATGCAGGATATTTGAGCCTGAGAGAATTTATATCGCCTACGGTGGTTCTGTTAATGGAGGACGGCAGCCTGGAATTTTTGAGGGCCGACCCCTTTGAAGGGGCGTATCAGTTCGACGATTCTTTATACAGTCACAAAATACCCTGGTTGAAAGACATCGTTTCCTTATCCTATGAGTACAGCGGCGAAGGTATGGGCGGTATG
>Ga0082212_10011312_pt1 | contig 11325 bp, 8 predicted proteins | sample TergutNt197P3_FD_71548 | JGI IMG/M metagenome (GOLD analysis project Ga0082212, IMG submission 71548) | Neocapritermes taracua P3 segment gut microbial communities from Petit-Saut dam, French Guiana - Nt197 P3 | ecosystem: Host-associated > Arthropoda: Insects > Digestive system > Gut ... | reverse complement strand
CCCGCCAAACTTCCGGCATTGCACAAAAAACTTTGGATAGAAAAGGCAAATCCCTTCTGCTTTTCGTTTACCATGTCGCCCACCAACATTTTAAAGGGCTGCATGGCCATATTGATGGAGGTATCGAGCAGCATCAGAGCGATCAAGCCAAAGATCATGGCATGGGCAAAGGATAAATGAAAACTGCCGGCATTGGGCAACAGGCACATTACCGCCACGGCAGCAACCGCCCCTGCCAACAAGTAGGGAATCCTGCGTCCAAAGCGCGTCCAGGTGCGGTCGCTCAGCGTACCCACAATGGGCTGCACCAAAATCCCCATCAAGGGAGGCAAAATCCAAAAATAGCTGAGGCTGTGGGGGTCGGCGCCAATGGTGGCAAAAATGCGGCTGATGTTGGCGCTTTGTAACGAATAGGCAATCTGCACCCCAAAGAAACCAAAGCTCAGGTTCCAGATTTGCCAAAAACGAAGATCAGGTTTTGAGGTCACGGTAGCATTGTTTTTAACAGGACAAATTTTAACAATATTACCTTAATATTAAATAAAAATCGGACGAACTTTACCATTTTTGGGATGAGATTAACAAAAAAATTGCCCATCCGATGCAACGTTTTGGGATTTTCTGCATCTATAGAGTAAATGTCATTTTATGAGAACAACCAAATTTTTTGGTGTCGCCGCCGGAATCGCGGGGATGCTCCTGTTGAACTGCAACAAAAACAACACGCCCGACCCTGGGCCGGCCAAGCCCATTGTGCTGACCACCAAACAATCTGAAAAACTATCCGGAGACAACACTTTTGCTTTTAACCTCTTTAGAGAAGTCGCCACTTCGGACGACAAAGAAAACGCCTTTATCTCCCCCCTGAGCATAACCATGGCGTTGGCCATGCTGTACAACGGGACTTCTCCCGACGCCCGCGACGAAATGGCAACCGTGCTGGGTATGTCGGACTTTTCCGATACCGAAATCAACGAGTATTATCAAAAAATGGTTCAAGCCCTCCTCAAGATCGACCGGCAAACCACCCTCGCCTTGGCCAACTCTATTTGGAGTGAAAAAACCTTTTCGGTAAAACAAACTTTTATTGATGTCAACAAAAAATACTACGATGCCGAGGTGCAAAGCCTCAATTTTAGCCTGCAATCCACGCTGGACGCTATTAACAAGTGGTGCGCCAAAAAGACGAACAATAAAATACCCACCATTTTGGAAGAAATTCCGCACGATGCCGTTATGTACCTGATTAACGCCGTCTATTTTAAAAGTCAATGGAAATCTCCCTTTAAGCAGGAAAATACAAAAAAAGAGCGTTTTAACGTAGAAAACGCTCCCGGCCAACTCGTAGAGATGATGAATCAGACCGAGACTTTTCTCTATTACGAAGACGACAGGCTCCAATGTTTGGAGATGCCTTACGGAAATCAGGCCTTTAGCATGGTAGCCCTACTGCCCGCCCAAAGCCAAACCTTGGACGATTTGGTGGACTATGTAGACAACGACGTGTGGAATAATATCTTGACTAACTTGTGGAGCTGCCGGGTTCAAGTAAAATTTCCCCGTTTTAAACAGGAGTGTACCTTTAAACTTAATGACCCCATAGCTAATCTTGGCATGAAGCTGATTTTTAGATCGGGAGGAAATTTAAACGGTATTGCCGAGAATCCGAACCTGTATGTGTCCAGGGTTTTGCATAAAACCTTTGTAGAAGTAAATGAAGAGGGTACCGAGGCTGCAGCCGTAACCGCTATTGAAATGAGAGAATCTATGTCGCCGGGGCCATCAAAGACCCACACTTTTTATGCCGACCGCCCTTTTATCTACCTGATCAAAGAAAAAAGCACCGGCGCCATTCTCTTTATGGGTAGGATGGATCGGCCGTAGCGCAACAACTTTACCTCCCCTCTAACCAAGACAAAAACAAAGGAATACGCACCCTGCTGACCAAAACAGGCTCCTCGGTGGCAGGCAGCAACGAAATCTTTAATCTACTGTGAGAATATTTAACAATAGACTGAATAGCATTAATGTGGGCGATACAGCCACGAGAAATCCTGAAGAATAATTTAGGATCCAGCATCTCTTCAATGGCGTCTAAACTTTGATCCGAAAGGTACTTTTTCTCTTTGCGGGTAACGATACAGGTCAATTTGTCTTCTGAACAAAAATAGGCGATATCCTCTATGTTCACCACAATGATCCTGTTTCCTGATTTAATGGTAAAACGCTCTTTATAGGCTACTTTTGGTTGAAAAATCTGCTTTAGAGCCTGTACGTCCAAGGGGAGCAAAGGGGCATTCCGCTTTATTACTTTTTCTACCGCCGCAATAAAATCGTCTTTGTGCACAGGTTTAAGCAAATAATCTATGCTGTTTACTTTAAAGGCTTTTACCGCATAATTGTCGTAAGCGGTGACGATAATTACCGGCGATTTTACCTTGATTTGGTTAAAGATTTCAAAGCAAAGACCGTCGGACAGTTCCACATCCATAAAAATAAGGTCGGCACTGTGGGTTTGGAGCCAATCGACCGTTGATTTGATAGAGGCAGCTTTTCCGATCACCTCAAAATGGGGATAGTACGTGCTGATTAAGCGTACTAACTGTATTTGAGCCGGAATTTCGTCTTCTACAATAAATATTTTCATATCAGCTATCTGATTAAGGGAATTTTTACCGTAAAAAATTCCGGCGTTTTGCTAATTTCAATCTTTTGGTCAAAAGCCGAAGCATATTGCCCCTCTATATTGGCCAAGCCCACCTCGCCCGAAGCGTAGGTACGTTGTCTAAGTTGCAAATTATTACGCACCACCACACAGCCGTCGTCAATATAGATTTTGATCATCAGAGGCGCTTCGGGACTCACCACGTTATGCTTGGTGGCATTTTCGATCAATAATTGCAGACCGCAGGGGATAATCCGCCGCTCCAAAAACTTGTGGGGAATCTGTACCTCCACTTCAAAGCCGGCAGCAAAACGCTCTTTCAGCAAATCGACGTATGCCAGGGCAAAATCAAGTTCATCCCGTAAGGATACAAGCATATCATTCTCTTTATTAAGCATATATCTGTAAACATCGGACATCTTTTTAATAAAATCGCTGGCGCGATCGGCGTCTGTATGCACCAAATAGTCGAGGACATTCAAGCTGTTGAATAAAAAATGGGGGTTTAATTGCTGTTTTAATTGATTATATTGGAAATTAGCCTTTTGTTGCTTAACAATTTCCACATTCAAGGCTTTTCGATGCGATTTTCCGTAAAAGTAAAAGATAATGGCCGTAGTCCATCCCAACAATTCCGTGACCATGGTAGTAGTAAGCTGAGGGGCGTATTGCGACTGTCGTGGGAAATAGTGGGAAAAGAGGGCGGCGCCCTTAGTACCCAAATAGAAACCGGCTAAGCAACTCAGGGCGGCAAAGACCAAGCTCGCCTCTACCGGAAAATCGTAGAGGCGCGCAATAAACAAAATCATGGTAACCGTTAAAATGGTCAGGATGGCGCTGTCGCCCAATCTGGTTCCAAACAAGAGGTAGGCGGTAAGGGCATGAGCCGCCGCAAAGCTGTGGATCAAGGCATTCAACAGGGTTATTTTTCTTACCTCAACCATTCGCCAAAGGTTACATAAAGCCCTTGGCAGATCCGTATATTGCCAAAGAGATTAAATCGCCGACTCTCTTTATTTTTTCCCGATTGAAGTTATTGGCATAGGTGTCGCCAGCTTTATGATACAATGTTTCAAAACCAACGCCTTTTTTACTCGTGCGCCAATCGAATTCTACCGCGTTCATCATGTTTGGGAAATCATTACCCGCACGCGTGGCTTCCTGTACAAAAGCCCAGTGATCGGTAGTAGAATCCCAGCAGATATTAAAGTAGTTCATATCAAAACCCAATTTTTGTGCTGCTAAATAGCTATTATTAAACACATTGTATTGTTTTGCCAATGCAAGCGCCTCCGGAATTTCTATAAGACGCTGGTCGTTGGAGAGCTCATTTTGAATGGCGCGTAAACGTGATGCGTTGGCGTTATTGGTGTCGTTGATATTCAAAAAGAAATGAATACAATCATCCTGTGCAGTAGCGATCATATCCATATTGTAGTTGGCCACAAAATTCGCCCGCTCTTCATCCGTCATATCCATACAGTAGCTGCGCGACCCACGCATACCCGCCTCCTCGGCATCACAGAGTAAGAAAACGATATTATACTCAAATTTTGCCTCTCTAAAAGCACGCGCCATTTCCATGGTCATAACAGTACCGGACCCATTGTCGTTCATACCCGGACCGCTGATCGTTGAATCAAAATGCGCCGTTACGTAGACGCTCTTTTTACTTCCTGTGGCCGAAGGCAATACCGCCAACACATTTTTGCCCTCTTTTCTGGCGGCCATGGTCAGTTTTACTTCTGTACTGCCGTCCATACTGCTCAATGCAGCATCTATTTCATCATACAACACGGTTCCTACAGGAATGGTAATGGCTGTTCCTTCGGCGGTATTGCCTATACGCGCATACGAGGTGTTTTCATCAAGTCTTGGTGCAGGCAGTTCAAAAACGACTGCTTTTGCCCCCGCGGTCTGTAACGCCAATGCGGCATGGTAGTAATATTCAGCGTTGGGAACTATTGCACGCGGACTCGTCCCCTGAACAGCATGCAACGCTACTACCACCGCTCTGCCGGCAATCTCTGCGTCGGCCGGTACCACAAAGAGGCCCCCAACGTCTGTCCAATGTAACACAGACACTCCGGTAATTTCCATATTTCCTGTAAACTGGTAGACACCGGCGGCATAAGCCGGTCCATAATAGATATACTTCTTTCCATCCACCTCAAAACTGCCGTTGTTGGTCCAATTATTGTTTTCAAATTCATGAATAAGTGGTTCATAACCATAGGAAATAAGTTCTGTCATCATCCAATCCACGGCCATGTCGCGCCTAAAGGTCGAGGTATATCTGTTGCCTATTTCACAAGTTAAGTGTTGGGCCAACCGATCCACATTGTCGTAATCCAGCAATGCTAAAAAGTCGGTTTCTTTTGCGGTAATACCTGTATCCGACCCTTGCTGTTTCCATTGCGCATACAATGTTACCTCTTCCGTAACAGCAAAGTTCCCATCCGCCATATAGGTTATTCCGGAACCATCGGCCATCGTATTCCAGCCAGTGAAGGCATAGCCCTCGCGGATGAAGGTATTGGCTTTGACTGTATAGGCGCTTCCATGTTCAATATCGGCATCCACACTTATTCTGCCTGTACCTCCATTGGCATTATAGGTAATACTGTATCTGCTGATTGTCCATTGGGCATAGAGTGTGATGTCGCTCGTTACTGCGGACAAAGTTGCTCCCGGCACGTAAGCGGTTCCGGAACCATTGGCCGTTGTATTCCAACCGGATAAGGTAAAGGTTGGACGCGTAAACGTATTGGTTTTGAGTACATAATTTTCGCTATCATACACCTTTTCTGGAGCCATGTTTCCTGCTCCGCTATTGGGTAAAAACGTGATGGTATGGATCTTGACTGCCGCTTTCCCGTAGGTATCCTCTTTATCTCCGTTGGTTTCAGAAAAGACTTTAACAGTCAGTTTATTCATCGGGAACTTATCCAATGGACCATCCGCGGCCATCAGGTACACCGCAAATTTGACCGCTCCGCCTGGGTCTATGGCGTATAGGTTGTTTAAAACGGTAGCATCGTCGGCCAAATCGCCGAATAATCTGATTCTGACAATATCGGTATTTCCGGCATTCTTTGATTGCGTCAACGTGAAATGCTGAACAGCGTATCTGCCTTGTGAAGCCGGTTCAAATTTGCCCGCTTTTAAGGTGAGTGTACCGTTCACTTTGGCGGCGTCTGGAGCTGTACTCCGTACGGCAATCCGATAAGAGAGATAATCTCCGTACTTTCCCGCGTGTGTATTTTTTTCAAGTATATAAAATTGAAGCTCATTAAAGGGATCAACATATTCGTTCACCACATTGCCGTGCACGCCTGTCCGCATATCGTTCGAACGAAATTTTTGGGGATAGCGCTCTTTGAAATAGTCCGGATTGTGGTGCACGCCGGCATGAAATAATGCACTTGCCAGTTGGAGTTGGTCGCCTTCCGAAATCATGGCGATATCGCCATTGGGGCCCGTAAAATCAATCAAATCAAGCGGGGTCGGGTGAGCGTCCTGCACAAAGATAGTGGTAGCGCCGCTGTTGGCCGTTTTGGCAATCATAACGCCGTGGTCATTGATAAACGAATCATAACCTGTTTGTTCCAATACCTCTATGGTATAGCCTGTATAGTTTACGTTTCTGCCCCAGTTCCATTTTCCCGGCTCTATCCTTAAACTGTCTACTTGTGCTGTATAGAGCCCAAAGATATTGTTATCCTTTGGGGTGGCGTCTACCATATCGGTAATCCTGATACCGCGGTTGCCCGTAATCGGCTTGCCGGATTTGTTGGGAACGCCTTTGTCCGTAGGAATATTCCGCGCTACCACTTCGGCAATAAGGGGGGCGTTTTTGATGCTTGCATAGCTTATATCCACAATTTCATCGGGCGTTGTATAACCCTGTCCCATTTTTGACCTGAGTACTTGATTAGGAGGGCAGGTGGAGCTCATGGTAGAGGGAATCTGATACCTTAGATGGTTGCCGCCCGGGCCGCCGAAAGATCCGCGGCTCATAAGTTCATACGGACCTGTATACGAGCGCGTTCTTGGAATATCATACGGGTTGTTATAATTATCGGGCAAGCTCATCAGGTGGCCGAATTCATGCGCAAAGGTACCCATGCCGTCGTTTTCGCCCTGGATGGAGAGGGGAATGCGTTTGGGGGAGAAACCGGCCAAAGAGTCGGTGGCAGCACCAGCGCCCGACCATATACCCAAAGCGCCGTACCACGTTGACCACGGCACGTATCGCGTTCTAGCGCTTGAATAATGGGGATTATTGGGATGGCTATGGGCCTCTGCTTTTGCGCCTCTAAGTTTTTCCAACAATACCTCCTGCACCCTGTCGGGATAAGTAGCATCAAACGCCTCTTTAGTAAGCGCCGGATCCACCTCTTTTAGTTTTCTGAACTCGGCATTTTGCGTAAGGGTATCATTAAATAGATAAAAATTAGGCCATTTCTGCTTAATATCGAAACCTTTTGCGGTTACTATAGCCAAAATCCGGTCTATTCTCGCTTCGCCGCTAAAGTCATAGCCGGAGACGTCCGGTAAGGCCACGCCGGTAACGGGATGTTTGACCTGACCTGCAGGAACAGAATGAATCGTGTTCTCGTCTAAAAACATCATTTCGCCCAACTCTTGCCATGAGCCAGACTGGTCATAGCCGGCATGAAGTACAAATACAAAGTCATAAACAGGGTCTCTGTCGTTACCCTCTGCGTTGGGAGTAAAAAATTGAACTCCGTCCGCTTTGGCAAGGTTATAGGCCTCTGCATTGGCGCTTCCTCGGGCAAACCAATCCGAAAACCGCTGATAACTGACGCTGCTGTTTGAAGCATAGCCCAATCCATACTGAAATTCAAACCTGGAGAGGGTATAGGGACCGCAGGCATCCAACTCGATTTCCCAATCGCCGTAAGAGTTTTCGAGAAAATATCCATTAAGCGTAACATAATTGTTCTCTTTGCTGGGTTTGTTAAGAAAATCCACCCAATATTGCCCAAGTCGGCTTTTGTCCGGTTGATTGACTAAAGGATTGCCCATCAATTCAGACCCGATTGGCATTCCACTGATCATCGGCTGGTCCGGAAAATCGGCTAAAATCAACATGCCCTTAATAGTTCTCTTTGACCGGATTGGATTGTCTTTAGGATCTTCATAATTGATCACGGGATTGGGCCTCCAATCAGCCCACGTCATTTGTTCCTGCAGCTTCCAGCTTTGGGGGTCAATCGCCAAGGCGTTGAGTTCCTGCCGAGTTAAACCCCGCGTCGATTGCCCTTGTACATGCAGAGAGCCAAAAATGATGACAATACTGCATACAAACAGCTTTTTACAACGGCGTAAACACATAACCACCTTTACCATTAGTTTGTAAAGTTCCCAAACCGGGGTAAGCCACATGCATACCTCCGACTATATAATTGTTGGCCGCCAAATATTCGAGCATCTTAAGCCGCGAGGCCACCGCCGTCTCGGCATTACTGTCGTACGTTACCGCCACACGGGGATAAGGCATTTGAAAGGCCATTGCGTGGGTCATATCGCCCCAAATACACACATTGTCTATGAAGTAGACCGTATGTCCGGGGGTGTGTCCATAGTTGGCCATGGCTTTAACATCGTCAAACACCGTAACGGGCGCCTCTTTTCCGGGCTCAAAAGTTACGAGTTCATACTGCTCCATCATCTTGCGGGTATTCTCGTTGGCGCTTTGGGCTTCTAATGGAGACATCATCAACTTTGCCTTGGGGAAGGCCTTTTTGCCATCGAGCAACAATCCTCCCGTATGGTCGCCGTGGAGGTGGGTAATCAGGATCGCGTCTATGGATTCGGGGGCAACGCCTACGCTTTGAAGGGTGTTAAAGAGTTCCCGCCCGTATCCTGCATCAAGTAAAATATTTTTTCCGCTTTGGGTACGGATTAAAAAGGCGTTGGTAGCGCTGGGATAGGTATTGTCGGGAGCCGCTTGGGCAATCATTTCGGGGGTAGCTCCGATCAGGGTATTGAGTCCGCCGGCGCGCTGACCTTCGGACAAAAGAATCACCTGGGCGGTAGTCGTCTGATACACAAAAGTATGTTGGGCAAGGGCCGCAACGGTACACATCATCATGGTAAAAAAGATAGATAGAAATTTCATGGTCAAGAAAGGATTAAATTAAAACTGTTCCAAAATCTCAATGCGTTTTTTAATGGGAGGATGGGTGGCAAACAAGGTAGAAAATCCTCCTCTTTTAGATAAGGAATGCTCTATAAAGAGTTGGGCTATATCGTCCCGCTTCACCGAGGTAATTTTAGATTCTCCCGAAATCTTGCGTAAAGCCATGGCTAACGCAGCCGGATTTTTGGTCATCTCGGCAGCCCCTGCATCGGCCATATATTCCCGTTTACGCGAGATGGCAAAACGCAGCAACAGCGAAAAGAAATAGCCAATAGCCGCCGCTGCCGCAATAACGAGGAGTACCACTCCACCTCCTTTGTCGTTTTTACTGTTCCGACTCCGGCCGGCAGGGGCGTACCACAACGCCCTCATGGCAAATTGTGCGATAAAGGTAAAAATCCCCACAAAAATGATCGAAACAATCAACAACCTCACATCTCTATTGCGTATATGGCTCAATTCGTGGGCAATGACTCCCTCCAACTCGGCATCGTCGAGCCGGTCAATAATTCCGCGGGTAAGGGTAACCGTATAACTTTTTTTGTTGATCCCGCTGGCAAAAGCATTGAGGGCAGGGTCATTGATCACGTTAATTTTGGGCATGGGCACCCCCTGGGCCATGCAGAGGTTTTCGACTAAGTTGTAGACCCGCTTGTTCTCCCGTCGTTCTAAGGGTTTGGAGTGGGTGGCGCTCGAAATCATGGTGGAATGAAACGCGTAGGCAATCAAAAACCAAACTAAGGTAACGCCCAATACCACAGGCGCCCAGAGCATAAAATCCTCTCCGACAAAGGCGCATACCACCCAACTGATCCCCAGCAGCAAGGTCGGAAACAACACCAACAGCAGCAAGGTCTTGGCATTATTGGCGCTTTGCTGCCTCAGGATACCCACATATTTCATTAACTAAAACTTATTTTGGGTGCGGCGTCATAAGCGGCCCTGTCTATACCCAAGTCAAACATAGTCGCTTTGGAAAATCCAAACATACCGGCAATAAGGTTGTTGGGAAAGGTTTGTACCGCATTGTTGTACTCCTTGGTGGCCGAATTAAAGAAGCGGCGGACAGAGGCTAATTTATTCTCAATATCCGACATCTCCTCCTGGAGTTGGAGAAAGTTTTGGTTGGCCTTTAATTGAGGATAAGCCTCTAAGGTTACTTTAAGGCCCGACAAAACTCCGGAAAGTTGGTTTTCGGCGGCAATCTTTCCGTCTATGGTGGTGGCCGAAACGGCCTGATTCCGGAGTTCAATAACCCGCGCCAAAGTCTCCTTTTCGTGGGTAGCGTAACCCTTTACGACCTCAACAAGTTGGGGAATAAGGTCATAACGCTGTTTCAATTGCACGTCTATATCGGCAAAAGCGTTCTCGCGGTGGTTGCGGAGTTTTACCAATTTGTTGTACACTCCAATGAAAATCAGGAGCAACAAGACAACAATTCCGATGACAATAATAGCTGTAATACTCATATTTTTAATTTTTAATTGTTAAAATGCTTCCTATCGAGCGCAAATGTACGCAATTTTCCAATATCCTCCTTTGTCGCCTCATGGTATCATCTGTTTTCTACAAAATTGGGTAAGATACGCTGGCGGGAACCCGCATACCACAGATTAAAAATCAGGATAGATGTGTTTACACTCTACCTTAACGCCCTTCTCTTCCAAATCCTTGGCCAAGTTGGGGATATCTTTAGGATTTACAAAATCAATCGGAAACCTTTTTCGGCGTTTGCCCGGAATATACACCAGCATATGAATAGGAGACAATCCTCCAGGCCATTCAATGATTATTTTCTCTATATCCGAATAAAAATAAGATCTGTTATAATACTTATAAAAAGGGAAATATGGATTTTTTATCACCAACTGATTCGGTGTAATAACTACATAACAATACAGCATAGAGCCAACAAATCCTATAAAGACAAGCATCATTCCGGCAGTAAGCATAAACACTTTAAAGAGAATTCTCTTTTCCACAAACAAAGAGGTGAACAACAATGCAATCAAAATAGGCAGAACTATTGATCTCGAAACCTGTGTTTTCCAAAACGATTGCCTGTAAGTCTTCATAAATTCAGCATTAAGTAACAAAATAAATGGTAATGTATCTTCCATTAAGAAAAATGCAGTCGAAACCATAGTCAGTACGCAATTTTCCAATATCCTCCTTTGTCGCCTCCTATCCGCTCTATCGCTCCCTCTGTTTTAAGTTTTTGTATATGCCGCTGAATAGCAGATGGATTTATTCCTAATTTATCGGATAGTTCACCTCTGGTAATTTTTGGATTTTCTTTTATCAACCTTAGCACTTCTGACCACTTTTTCTGACCACTTTTTCTGACCACTTTCTTCTGACCGCTTTTTTCGTCCTCTTTTGCCTCAACAAACTCAGAAATTTCGCCTTTGGCAAGTTGAATGAGCGCCGTAAGTTTGTGTTCCAAAATGGTAGAAAGGTAATCAACGAGCGGTTTTGCTTGCTGCAGGGT
>Ga0082212_10011311_pt1 | contig 11325 bp, 10 predicted proteins | sample TergutNt197P3_FD_71548 | JGI IMG/M metagenome (GOLD analysis project Ga0082212, IMG submission 71548) | Neocapritermes taracua P3 segment gut microbial communities from Petit-Saut dam, French Guiana - Nt197 P3 | ecosystem: Host-associated > Arthropoda: Insects > Digestive system > Gut ... | reverse complement strand
CTTTCAATGCATATTCTTCTTGCAAGCAAACCGGCCGGGGCGAATTTATATTAATGGTGATGTTCAGAGATAAAGAACTTTGGTCGTTCTTTGTTTTTTTGTTCTTTGGCATAAGTTTTGTCCTTTCACTTTTTTCATCCTCTCTGGTGCCGGATTATAAGGAAGCGCCCGCATAAAATCAAGTTGCTTTTCCGGATTTTTCGGATACACTGGTTTTTATGAAGTTTCAAGACAGAGCAAAGATTAACATCAAAGCCGGCGACGGCGGCGGCGGCAGCAAAAGTTTCCGCCGCGAAAAATATATCGAATACGGCGGACCGGACGGCGGCGACGGCGGCCGCGGCGGCGATATAGTCTTTCGCGCGGTTCCCAACGTCAATACCCTGATAGATTACCGGTATAAACGAGATTTCAAGGCGGACAACGGCGCCGGCGGGTCGGGCAGACTGCGCACCGGAAAATCCGGCGATACAATGTATCTGGACGTGCCGACCGGAACCGTAATACTTTCCGAAAACGATGAAATACAGTATGCCGACCTTTCCGCCGACGGCATGGAATACCGCGCTGTGCGCGGCGGCAACGGCGGATGGGGCAACAACCGGTTCAAATCGCCGACAAACCGCGCGCCGGACCACGCGAATCCGGGACTGCCCGGCGAAGAGCGCACCGTCGTTCTGCAACTGAAACTTATCGCCGACATCGGCCTGGTCGGGTTTCCGAATGCGGGGAAATCCACTTTGCTTGCCGCCGCGACCGCGGCGCGGCCGAAAATCGCGAATTATCCGTTCACCACGCTGCACCCGCAATTGGGCGTGATGTACGCGCACGACCGCGAATTCGTATTGGTCGACCTGCCCGGCCTTATCGAAGGCGCGCACACGGGCGTCGGTTTGGGGGATTTGTTTTTATCCCATGCGGAACGCACCAAAATGATTTTGCACATAATCGACGGAACCGAACCAGATTGGGCCGCGCGGTACAAAGCGATACGTCATGAAATGCAGGAATACGATGCGGACCTGGGCGCGATTTCATTATCGACGAAACCGGAAATCATTGTAATAAACAAACAGGACGCGGTGGATGCGGCGGACTGGAAGGAACGGATGAAATCGTTCAAACGCGCCGTTAAAAATAAAAACATAGTTTCAATATCCGCCGCCGGCCGCACCGGCATCGACGAATTTATAAAAACGGTCGAAGCCGAATTCTTAAAAATATCTGTGCAATGATTGGCCGTTTTTGGCCAGCCAGGTTTTAACGCGTTCGACCCCGGGGCCGTAAAGTTCCGACACCTGATGCCAGAATTTCGGCGAATGGTCCATGTGTTTCCTGTGCGCGATTTCATGCATTATCACATAACGCATGACGGCGGGCGGCGCGAACGCCAATCGGTACGACAGCGATATCGCGCCCGTGCTGGAACAACTGCCCCACCGGCTTGCCGTGTCGCGAACCGTGATTTTCGACGGCCGCAATTCGCGCGGGACCCCTGCCAATATTTCTTTGACTTTGCCTAGAAACATTTCTTTTATCTTGTCGCGCGCGCGGCGTTCGAAAAATTCGATAGAGCCCATAATTTGTAGGGGCCGAATATCTTCGGCCCCAGGGGCGCAAGATATTGCGCCCCTACCAGTATGTAACAATCGATACTCTTCCCCGAAAACCGTAATGGTATCTCCCGGTTTTATTTTGATTTTCTCGGGCGCTTTGCGGTATATGCGTTCCAGCCAGCGTTGTTTTTCCGCAATGAATTTCATCGCGCGCGATTCGCCCGTCCAACGCGGCAAAGTCACGTGCAGTTCGCGTTTGGGCGAAACCTTTGGCCGCAGGATTATATTACGGACGCCGGTTTTTGTGGTGAATAAAATCGGTATTTCTTCGCCGGTCGATAAAGTGAATCTGTCGTTGGTCATTTCAAATATTTAATTATGTCGCCCGCGATGCGCACCGCATCAAATCCGAAACTTTTCAAGACTTCGTTGCCCGGGCCGTTCCGACCGAAAGTGTCGATGCCCATGACAGCATCCGCGAATTCGTACCACGGGGCGCTGGTGCCGGCCTCTATGGCTATTACTTTTCCGGCCAGCATTTTGCGACGGTATTCGGAAGATTGCAATCGGAATTTTTCCACCGATGGCATGGATACCACCTGGACGGCGATTTTTCTGGCATCCAATATTTCGGCAACGGACAGGGCCAGCGAAACTTCGGAACCGGTTGCGATTAATGTAATATCCGCCTTGTGCCTTATGCCATATGCCTTTACAATATATGCGCCCAGCTTTGCGCCGTCCAGAGACGTGCCGGAAAGCGCCGGCAGCGTCTGGCGCGAAAGAACTATGCACGACGGGCGGTCCGTGTCAAGCAACGCCATTTGCCACGCGGCCGCGGTTTCGACATAATCGGCCGGGCGCAGCACGTTCATATTCGGAATGGCGCGCAAAGACGCCAATTGTTCGACCGGCTGGTGCGTCGGGCCGTCTTCGCCGACCGCGACGGAATCGTGTGAAAGCACGTATACGACGGGCTGTTTCATCAATGCGGACAGCCGCATTGCGCCGCGCATATAATCGCTGAACACCAAAAACGTCCCGCCGTACGGACGAAATCCCGACAGCGCCAGGCCGTTCATAATCGCCGCCATCGCGTGTTCGCGCACCCCGTAACGGATATAGTTTCCATCAAAATCCACAGGGACAATATCGCGCATATTGTCCGGGCGCGTATGCGTGCTTTCGGTCAAATCCGCGCTGCCCCCCAGCATTGTTGGGTTCGCCGCGACCAATTGTTCCAAAATTTTTCCGGATGCCTCGCGAGTGGAAATCGCGCCGGGATTTTCCATCTTTAATTCCGTATTGATATTTTGATTTGTTTTTTGATTTTTGACGTCGGATATTTTAATCCTTAATTTCGCGCATTCCGCCCATAATTTTTCGCCCGCCGGACTTTCCAATTCCGCCCCCAGTTTTTGCAATTCGTCCGCGGACAGCGAAAGGCCGTGCGCCGCGGCGGTTCCGGCATTTGACGCAAACAGGCCGATTGTCGTGCGGCATTTTATAAACGCCGGCCGTTTTGACTTTTTGGCGCGCGCAACCATGGCGGCCACCGCTTTCGGACTGTTCCCGTCGACCGCGAAAGTATCAAATCCCGCCGCCGCCATACGCGCCGACATATCGATATCGGTCAATGCGACGCCGTCTATGCCGATGCAATTGTCATCCCAAAGCAGCACCAGGTTGTCCAGTTTATACCGCCCGGCGAACGCGGCCGCCTCTACCGCCACGCCTTCCATCAAATCGCCGTCGCTGCACAGGCAATACACGCGCGCGTCGGATTTTTTTATCTTTGATGCCAACGCCATGCCGACGGCGTTCGCGACACCCTGGCCCAATGGGCCCGTGCTGGTTTCAACGCCCGGCACCGCGCCATATTCCGGATGCCCGGCCAGCGGTGAATCGAATTTGCGAAACGCCGACAAATCTATGACATCGTATCCGGCAAGTTGCAAAACCGCGTACAACAGCGCGCTGCCGTGGCCGGCGCTTAACACGAATCTGTCGCGGTCGGCCCAATCCGGTTTTTTCGGATTAAATCGCAAGTGTTCCGCGAATACCGCCGTCATTATATCGGCCGCGCCCAACGCTATTCCGACATGGCCGCTGTTCGCGTTCCGTATGCCGTACAGCGCGCGCGCGCGCGCCGCGTTCGCCATTTGTCTTAATTCCGTTTGATTGAACTTCATCTCTCTTCCGTTTTATGGTATAATAATAGAACAAAAATAAAAGGCATTTCAATGATAAAAATTTGGACGGACGGTTCTTGTTTGGGAAATCCCGGGCGCGGCGGATGGGCATTTATTGCCAGCGACGGCGAAAAAACCGTCGAACGTTCCGGCGGCGACAAAGACACCACAAACAACCGCATGGAATTAATGGCGGTAATCCGCGCCCTGTCGGCGGTCAAAAGCCGCGAAGTTGAAATTAATATCGACAGCCAGTACGTTCAACGCGGCATGCAGGTATGGATTAAAAATTGGAAGAAAAATAATTGGCGCACCGCCGATAAAAAACCGGTCAAGAACCAGGATTTGTGGCAGGAACTGGACGCCGTGGCCCAGGCGAAAGAAATCAAATGGGTTTGGGTGCGCGGACATAACGGCGATGCCATGAACGAACGCGCGGATGAATTGGCGCGCGACGCGGCGACTAGCCTTTGAATCCAATCGCAACAATAAACATCTCTACGCTGTCTTTACGGCTGGACGCGGGCTTTATATGCGCGACCTTTTCAAAATGTTTTTTTATGTCGGCAAGTATGCTGTTGGTGGTGCCGCCCGTAAAGGATTTGGCGACAAATGTCCCGCCCGGTTTTAACGTTTCCCGTGCAAAATCCCACGCATATTCCAATAATGTCATCTGGCGCAGATGGTCCGTCTTTTGATGGCCGCATGTGTTCGGCGCCATGTCGGACAAAATCACGTCGACACCGGATTGTAGGGGCGTATTGCATACGCCCGGGCGTGCGCAGCACGCCCCTACGGTTTTATTTAACCATTCCAGCGCGGCGTCTTCGGTAAAATCACCCTGATAAAACTCTACGCCGGGAATCGGTTTTATGTCCAATAAATCCATCGCGATAACTTTCGATTTCGGAAATTCTTTTGCTATATATTGCGACCAAGAACCGGGCGCCGCGCCCAAATCGACAACGGTCTGTCCGTTTTTAAGGAATTTATATTTGTCGTTTATTTCAATGATTTTATACGCGGCGCGCGCGCGATAGCCATCTTTCTGGGCGCGCGCGACATACGGGTCCGACGCCTGGCGTTGCAGCCACGCGGTCGCCGATTTTGATTTCGCAATTTTTTTGTTCGTTATCTTCATCTGAGTCTGTTGCAAATCCTGTCGCAGTATTCGGTCGCCCTAGTGAACGCCTTGTAATACGCGTCCAAACTGGAGTCTTTAATTTCAAAATATTTGTATTTCGGTTCGCGCCACCAATACATTATCTTTACGACAAATCCGTCTATTTCCGAACAACGATAGGGCGCGCTTACATGCACTATGCCCAATCCAAAAAGTTTCTGCCATCTTATCATTTTAACTATCCGTATTCTTCATCATTTCCATTAATTTTTCGGGACTGCCGAACGACGACAGCTGTTTCATTCCGGCGCGCATTTTTTCGTAATTTTTCAACAGCTGTTCCACGTCGCGGACCGTTGTGCCGGACCCGGCCGCAATGCGCGATTTCCGCGCGGCGAATATGATGTCGGGCTTTGCGCGTTCGGCGGTCGTCATGGACGATAATATTGCAAGTTGTCTGTTTATCGCGCCGTCGGTCGCCTTGTCTTTCAGCGCGTCCGCCATCTGCCCCATGCCGGGGATAAGTTTTATGATGCCGCCGATACTGCCCATCTTTTTCACCTGGCGGATTTGATACATCATGTCGTTCAAAGTAAATTCGCCGCTGAACATTTTTTTCATCGCGATTTCGGCGTCTTTTTCACTGATATGTTCCTGGGCCTTTTCGACCAGCGACACGACGTCGCCCATGCCAAGTATTTGCGATGCGATGCGGTCGGCGTGAAATTGTTCAAGGTCCGAAATCTTTTCGCCCACGCCGACGAACATTACCGGCGCGCCGGTTTCCGCCTTCATGGACAGAACCGCCCCGCCCCGCGCGTCACCGTCGGCGCGCGTCATGACCAGGCCGGTGATTCCCAAAACATTATTGAATTCGCGGGCGACGTTCAAAGATTCCTGGCCCGCCATCGCATCCGCCGTCAAAAGAATATCGGTTGGGTTCAGTACTTTTTTCAGTTCGCGCAGTTCCGCCATCAGCGGTTCGTCGATTTGCAAACGGCCGGCAGTGTCGACAATTATTATTTCTGATTTCTGATTTCTGATTTCTGATTTGATTCGGTCGGCGATTTGCGGAACTGTTTCGCCAGCAATGATTGGCAGGCTACCCGCGCCGGCTTGCCCGGCCAGCATTTCCAACTGTTCGCGCGCGGACGGACGATATATGTCGGTCGATGCCAGCAATACCGCGCGCCCCTGTTTTTTATAATACGCGGCAAGCTTTCCGGCCGTCGTTGTCTTGCCCGTGCCCTGCAGGCCGACAAGCATGATAAGTCGAGAGTCGAGAGTCGAGAGTCGAGAGTCGGTGTCGGACAGAATTTCTACCAATTCATCGTATACGATTTTTGCAACCGTTTCGGCGGGTTTGGTGCCGTCGACTATTTTTTGTCCGACCGCTTTTTCTTTTATATCGTCGATGATTTTTTTGACGACGGGTAATGCGACGTCGGCTTCCAGCAATGCTATGCGTATTTCGGAAAGCGCGTCGGACAGCATGTCCGCCGTCAATTGCGTACGTCCGGCAAGTTTTGCAAAAGTCGTCGAAAGCCGACGCGTCAGATTATCGAACATATTCGGATTTTATAGAAAAAATTACAGATTGCAAATATTAAAAAATGGTATTAAACCGCAGCATCGCGCCGCCGTCGGTCGGCGATATGGAAATATTCCTGCCCGCGTCGTTGTATCTGGTCGTGAACAGATAATTAAAGCCTATGCCGATTGCGGCCCCGGCTATGACATCCTGGGAATAATGCATGTTTGAATGAACGCGCGAATACCCGACGAAAGACGCGGCCAAATACATCGGCGCGCCGACGGCCCAACCATAGCGTCGCTGCCAGAAACCTGCGCCGGAAAAGGCCATCGCGGTATGGCCGGACGGAAATGTTTGGCCTTTGCTGTCTTCGGGCTGATAGGGGCGCTCTTCCCGCACGGTGTATTTCAAGACATAGGTTGTGCCCATTGCGGCCCCGGTTGACAAACCCAACTGGCCAACGCCCTGCCAGTCCTGTATCGCCATGCTGTACACCAGCGCGGAAAACGGAATCGCAAACTGGCCGATGTCGCCGATGCGCGTTATCGCATCAGTCCGCTTTGCGTCGGGCCCGGCCTGGGCGGCAAATGGAAGTAAAAAAATTAAAAATATTATTCTTTTCATAGCTGGGCCATCATAGGTTAAATAAAAAATTATTTCAAATACTTTTTCAAATACTTTCCCGTCGGGCTGGCCGGATTTTTCGCGACCGCCTCGGGCGCGCCGAATGCGATGACCGTACCGCCGCCATCGCCGCCGCCCGGACCCAAATCTATGACCCAATCCGCCGTCTTTATGACTTCCAAATTATGTTCGATGACGACGACCGTGTTGCCGGCATCGGCCAATTCGTGCAGAACGGACAACAGCATTTTGATATCTTCGAAATGAAGGCCCGTCGTCGGTTCGTCCAATATATACAAAGTCTTGCCCGTCGAACGCGCCGCCAGTTCTTTGGACAGTTTTATACGCTGCGCCTCTCCCCCCGACAGTTCCAAAGACGACTGGCCCAGTTTTATATAATCCAATCCGACCCGGCGCAGCAATTCCAGTTTGTTTTTAATCAGCGGAACATTGATGAAAAATCTGTACGCTTCGTCGACCGTCATGTTCAAAACGTCCGCGATGGATTTGTCTTTGTATTTTACTTTCAGCGTTTCGTCGTTATAGCGCGAACCCCGGCACTGGTCGCATTCGACATAAATATCGGGCAGGAAATTCATTTCTATCTTGATACTGCCGTCGCCTTGGCATGCCTCGCACCGGCCGCCTTTGACATTGAACGAAAACCGGCCGGCCGCGTATCCGCGCGATTTGGATTCGGGCAGGCTTGCAAAGAAATCCCGGATATGCGTGAACAGTCCCGTATACGTCGCCGGATTAGACCGCGGCGTGCGCCCAATGGGCGATTGGTCGATATCGACAACCTTGTCTATATTTTCCAGACCTGTGATTTTATCATGCGCGCCGACTTCCAATTTCGACCCGTGCAAAGCCCGCATTGCCGCCGGATACAAAGTATTCAACAACAGCGAAGATTTGCCAGAACCGGAAACGCCGGTCAGCGCGACAAGTTTGCCCAGCGGAATTTCGACGTCTATGTTTTTCAAATTATTCGCGCGCGCGTTTGTAATTTTTATAACCTCGCCCGTGCCGGCGCGCCGCGTTTTCGGAATGTCTATTTTCTTTGCGCCCGATAGATATTGCGCGGTCAATGAATCTTTGTTTTTAATAACGTCTGCGGGTTTTCCATGCGCGACTATATGCCCGCCGTGCACGCCCGCATTACGGCCGATATCTATCAGATAGTCCGCACTGCGCATAGCATCTTCGTCGTGTTCGACGACAATCACCGTGTTGTCTTTGTCGCGCAGGGTTTTCAAAGTGTCCAGCAATTTATCATTGTCGGATTGGTGCAGCCCGATGGACGGTTCGTCCAGAACATACAGAACGCCGGTCAGGCCCGAACCAATTTGCGACGCCAGTCTTATACGCTGCGCCTCTCCGCCCGACAATGTTCCCGCATTGCGCGACAACGTCAGATATCCAAGGCCCACGTTTGCCAAGAATTCCAAACGCGATGTGATTTCGCGCAATATCACGCGGCCGATTTCGTTCTGTTTCGCGGTCAGTTTTTTCGGCAAGCCTTGAAACCATTCCAACGATTTTCCAACTGGCATAACGCTTGCGTCCATTATGTCCAGCCCGTTTACTTTCACGCACAGCGCCTGGACATTCAAGCGTTTGCCGTGGCATGCGGGGCACGGCGTCTGGGCCTGGAATTTCGAAAGATAATCCTTCATCATATTGCTGTCGGATTCGCGGAACCGGCGTTCAAGGTTCGGTATCACTCCTTCGAACGGCTTGTCATATTCAAATCCGTTCCAATTGATATGCACCGGCACGTCGCCGCTGCCGTACAGCACCAAATCTTGATGTTCCTGTGACAAATTGCGCCACGGTTTCGACATCGGGATTTTGAATTTTTTTGCCAAACCTTCCAACACGTGTTCGTATTGGGTCAGCATGCCGCCGCGCGACCACGGCGCGATTGCGCCTTCGCGCAATGACAGCGACGGGTCTGGTATCACCAAATCCGTCGACATGTGGATTTGCACGCCCAGACCGTCGCATTCGCTGCACGCGCCCAAGGGCGCATTGAACGAAAACAGGCGCGGTTCGATTTTCGGAACGGTGAATCCAGACACGGGGCACGCAAATTCGGTCGAATATAAAATGTCTTCGTTCGTATCCAGCCGGCGCAGCAATACCGAACCGGGAACCAGCCGCAAAGACGATTCCAGCGACGCCGAAAGGCGGGTGACGAATTCTTCGTCTTTTTGTTTTACTTCCAACCTGTCGACAATTACGAAAATATTGTGTTTTTTGTTTTTATCCAGCGCGGGCGGATTTTCCAGGTTTTCCAATTTGCCGTCTATTATCGCGCGCTGGTACCCCTGTTTTACCAAAAAGGCCATTTCTTTACGGTATTCGCCCTTTCGTTCGCGAACCAATGGCGCCATTACGTAAATCTTTATGCCGGCGGGCAATTGCTGCGTCCATACCACCATTTCGGGAATAGTTTGGGACGCAATTGGCAGGCCCGTCACCGGAGAATGCGGCACGCCGACGCGCGCCCACAGCAATCGGAAATAATCGTAAATTTCCGTGACGGTTCCGACGGTCGACCGCGGGTTTTTCGATGTGGTTTTTTGTTCGATGGAAATGGCGGGCGACAGACCTTCGATTAAATCGACGTCCGGTTTCCGCTGCATATCCAAAAACTGGCGCGCATACGCGGACAGGGATTCGACATAGCGCCGCTGGCCTTCGGCATATATGGTATTAAAAGCAAGCGAAGACTTGCCCGAACCGGAAACGCCGGTGATGACCACCAGCTGGTTTTTCGGTATGTCCAGGTCGATATTCTTTAAATTATTTTCCCGCGCCCCGCGGATTTTAATGTGATTCATAGCCGGAACAGTATAGTGTAAAAAACAAAAAATTCAAGCAGACAATTATCATTTTGTCTTTCAATGAATATGCCGCAAACCCTGCCCAAAAATGAAATATAAAGGTTGTCTATTATAATAGACAACCTATATAATGGTCTAATGAACAACAGGATATACATTATGCTTGTCTATTATAATAGACAGTTGTTATATCGTCCACGTGCTGATTATTTGATGTCTATTATAATAGACATCAAATATTCTTTTTTTCAGGGTGCAAAAGAGAGTGTATAGAGTTTAGAAGAAAGTGAGTTAGAAATTTGTTATAAATACATCCATTGACTGTGGACGCGAACCGCCACTAATATGGTTTGTGCATCTATCATAAGCTGGAGCCCATATAGTTTTTCCCCAGTCTGGTCTGAATGGCTTAAAAACTGTACCATCGAATCGCGCTTTCCCTGATAATACCAGTTTAATTTCTGTGTCATCTGCTTTTTCTATAAATAAGCGCGCTGTGCATCGACAGGTATCATAATGCGGTTCTTTGCTTTCATCATATACATCTTCATTCCATTTATTTCTTTCAGGTAATTTATAGTCAGCCTGTCTCACAGAGCTCATACATTTTATATATATTATTTGTTCTATATCGTTCAAATCTGAACGATTGCAATAACGAAAATTCCATAGTTGGTATTGTGATTCTTGGATAGGGTCGCATATCGGAGTTGGTTTATGAGCGTTGGTGCAAGCACAAAGCAAGATTGGTAAGAGTAAGAGTAGTTTTTTCATTTTTAATCCTTTTTGTTGGTATTTTGCATATCGTTCAAAATTAAATATACCCCTAATATGGCAAGTTTACCTTCATTTGGGTCGTTGAACGAATTATTAACACAATTACAGCCGTGTAAGTTAAAATGTTTATGAGAACAATATAACATGTAAAATTGTTCTATCATCCTTGCCTTGTCCTGGTCACTATCAAATTTATTCGCAAACTCTTCAATATACTTGTTCGGACGCGATACATGTTTCTTTAATACTTTTTCAAGGTTTGATGGACCGGCGCATTCCTTTAACATTGTTTTATTGTCATCTGTATCATTTAGAGAATTGACTTTTTCTAAAAAAATTTTCTTTGCCCCATCAGTTAAATTAGGTTCTGATATATATAACTCTAATTGACGAGGTAGACATTCATCACCATATTCTTTATAACGTTGTTCCCAGTCATCTTTATCATAATTTATATAGTTAAGAATCGAATAAACTTCTAACATATGCCCGGCAATAATCATTGCGTCAAAATACATCCGATTATCGTACAAAAGCAAAAACGACTGACGCGAATCCTCTATCTTATAATAAAAACATTTCAATGGTTCGGAAACATTATTTAAATCCCCCATAACAAAGGATTCTATGAAATTTTTTTGTTCACTGATATCACACATTTTAATCC
>Ga0082212_10011310_pt1 | contig 11326 bp, 8 predicted proteins | sample TergutNt197P3_FD_71548 | JGI IMG/M metagenome (GOLD analysis project Ga0082212, IMG submission 71548) | Neocapritermes taracua P3 segment gut microbial communities from Petit-Saut dam, French Guiana - Nt197 P3 | ecosystem: Host-associated > Arthropoda: Insects > Digestive system > Gut ... | reverse complement strand
TAAAGCAGCAACCCCCCGGAGCCGATGGCGTGGGGGCAGCCGCCCCGGATGAGATAGACCTCCCCGGGCGTGACGGGAATCTTGTGCAGCAGGGCCGCCATGCCCTCGATGTCCTGCTTGTCGAAGAGATCTTTCAGGATCCCGGGCGTGACGGCTTCTTTGAAGCCCATCAAAATATAGGGGGCTTCGCCGTCGATTTCGCGGCCGTCGAGGATGTACCAGGCCTCGGTTTTGCCGTAGTCTGAATTGAACAGCCGCTTTGCGGTGGCTTTGTCCGGGTGGACCTGGATGGGCAGGCGCTCGGCCGAATCGAGGAACTTCGTCAGGACGCCGAAGGGCGTGTCGATGAGGTCGCGCAGGTAGGCCGTGGCCCCATCCGGCAAGATGGCCCGGCTGAGGCCCTCATGCTCCGGGGCGTCGCCGCGCGGCGGGTTGATGGCCTCCACCACCGAGGCCAGCCAGTCCTCGGGGAAGGAGCCGTCGGCCCCCGCGCGGCCGTGGAGCTCGTCGAGCAGCTTGCCGCCCCGGTAGAGGCGGAAGACGCGGTTTTCTTCGAGTTTCAGGATCATGGGTGAGCCCTCCTTAGCGAAATGCGGGCGGCCTGCTGGCCGCCCCTACAGATATATTCTATTATAAGGGCAATGGGCGGCAAATGCAAGGTTTTTTTATGTATCCCACTCGCAGAGCAACAGCATTTCTGTTTGCTTTTTCATCCCCTGTGCCGCACTACGCCGCTCTTCGGCGGCTACTTGACATAGGGGGTGAAAAGGGCAGGGGCGGCATTCCTGCCGCCCGCCCACACCGGATAGGTTCACAGGTCAGACTACAGCCAACCTAACCATAGAGCAAGAAGAATGAACGGAAAAAGTAGAAATGCAGGGAGTCCGTGAATCAGAAAATCCGCACTAAAAAACCTACTCATAACTCATTTGCCTCCTTTCTCAAAACCACACAGTATCACTACATCTTCCCAAGGCTCTACTGTCTCCCCGCCTCATTGTAATCCCACACCTCAAATCCCAGTTTCTCAATCGCCGGCGAATTCACCGCCAAGGTGAAATCCCGCCCCGCAACATCCTTGAACAGCGGGTCGGCCACCAGGACGTTTTTGTAATATCTCATGCGCTTCATCCTGGGGATCGCCATGTCAAGGCCGTCGCCCGAGAACAGCCTGCCCGGGTCGGCGTAGTCGTAGCACAGATTGCCATCGTCAACGAATTTGCCCTTCGTCACGCTGGTGTAGATGGGCTGGCCGTCGCTGACGATGATATTTTTCTCCAAAAAGATACTCGTGTGGTCCTCTTTCCGGCTCACGCGCACCTGCCCCTCGCCGCTGAAGGCAAAGATGTTGTTGCGCACGATATTTTCTTTGCCGTAGTGCTGGTGGAAGCTCTGGGAGCCGCAGTCGTACACCAGGTTTTTCTCGATCAGCTGGCCCGTGCTGCCCTCGTCCGGGTAGATGCCCCAGCCGCCGTAGCCGCCCTGCAGCGGGTCGGCCGCCACGTCGTGGATGTGATTGCCGCGGATGACCGAGTGCGGCTGCATCCCCAGGGTGTAGATGCCCCCCATGTCGGAAAGCCACCCCTGGCCGATCTGGTAGATCAGGTTGTTCTCGATCATGACATAGTCCGTCGGGTTGTCCGCGTAGCCCCACACCCACCCGCTGGAGACGCCGGTGTAGTAGCCGTCGAAGATCTCGTTATGCGATATTTCGACGTGATGCGCGTGGATGTTCAGCACCCCGATGGCGTTGAAGAACCGCCGCCCGTAGTGCGCGATCAAATTATTCCTGACTGTGATGCCGCTGTCGGGATTGTCATATTGCCCCTGGATGAAAATCGCGTTGCCGCCGATCTGCGTGAATTCGCAGTTGACCACGCCGGAATCGTGCACGTTCTCGCCGAATTTCAGCGCCGTGGCGCCGATGTTCTCGAATCTGCACTGATCGAAGTTTACGCCGCGGCTGTTGGTCACCAGCACGCAGGGGTTCACGTCGACGGCGGCCTGGGAGCTGTCCATCCCCTCGATGCCGAGCCAGCTGGAATCCGGCATGTTCCACGCGCTGTTCTTGAAGGTGATCCCCCGGAAGATCACGTTCTCCGCGCCGTCGATGGCCAGCAGGCGCTCGTTTTCCCCGGCAAAGAGCACGGTGCTTGCCATGTCCTCCCCCTCGAAGGGGATGTAATACAGCGTGGAGGGTTGCGCCTCCGGCCCCTTCCCACCGCCCCGCTTCAAATACCACTGGCCGGGCTCCTTCAGCTCCTCGAACACGTTCTCCAGGAAATAGCGGTCATTCGGTTTCACCGACATGGAGGCGGGCCGCCTCCACACCAGCTCGTCGGTGAGATTGTCATAGCTCACCAGGTTGGTGATCTCGTCCTTCCAGTTGTGCAGCACCCGCAGCGTAATGTCCTCAAAGGCGTAGAACTGCCATATATCCCCCGGCTTGGCAAAAAAGGAGGTGTGCGCCCGCGTCAGGTCCCATGGGGCGTCGTCCTGCGTGAAACGCGCCTGCGCGCCGTCCATGTGCTCCACGAAGAGATAGCCCTGCGCCGGGTATCTTGGCCGGCGCAGCTGCCTTTCCGGGTCGGGGTGGTACAGCGAGGTGAAGTATTCCCCGTCGAGCCGCACCGACCAGCAGTCCACGCCGTTCACCTCGTCAGCCTGCCAGCCGCCGATCTCCCGCGCGCCGGTGAGGACGACCTCCGCCCCCGGCCTGGCCTCATAGATCACGTTGTTCAGGGACGGCAGCTCCAGCGCCGTATACGTCCCGCCCTCCAGCCAAATCGTCTCCATGCCCGCCTCCTCCAATCCGTCATAGGGGATATTTTCCCGCTCAAGCTGTTCCTCGGCGAACACCGGCGCAAGCTCCCTCTGCGGCACGCGGTAGAGGGCGTCCCAGCCGAAAACCGCCGCGATGCTCAGCGCCGCCGCGAGAATCCCCGCCAGGGGAATCCACCCGCCGCCGCGCTTTTGTTTGCGCAGCGCGGCCCACAGCAGCGCGCACTGCAGGAGGATATACGCCGCCGAAAGGGGGATCGCCACGGCGATGGCCACCATCGCGCCGGGCTTGCGCGCGCCGTAGATCACGTTGTTGACCAGGCCGCTGACCCCCAGGAGGATCACCCCCGGGAAGAGGGCCAGCGAGCCCAGCGCCTTGAGCACGAGCTTCTTGCCCCTGCCGCCGCGCGCCCACAGCAGCAGCACCGCCAGCGCCGCCGCGAAGAGAAACACGGACGCCACCGCCCAGGGGTAGGCATTCGGCTGCCAGTAGACCGCGAAGGCGTCGTAGTACCACAGCAGCGCGGCGGCAAGGGCGGCGGCGAGCCCCAGGGCCGCGATGGGAAAGAGCTTGGCAAATTTTTTCGGCGTATCGGACATGGCGGGTCCCTCCTCGCATGTTATGTACCAATTATAATGTAATCGCGGCGGGAAAGCAAGGAGTTTCTTGTGCGGCAGGGGTGTTAAAAACAAAATTAACTTGACAAACGCGCCAAATTTGTCTATGATTTGTTCATAGGAATTTATATTTGGGAGGTTTGTCATGAAGAAACTATCCATCCGGTCCCTGGCGCTGCTGCTGACCGCGCTGCTGCTCCTGCCCCTGGCGCCCGTGCCCGCCACCGCGGCGGAGCCCGCCGTCCTGCGCGTGGCGCTGATCTCGGACATCCACTACTACCCGCCGGAGCTGGCCGGGGACCACTACGACGTCCTGTTCGAGAACACCCAGCTCGGCCACCCCATCGAGCAGACGCCGGGCACCCTGGCCTCCGCCCTGGCGGCCATCAAGGCGCGGGCGCTCAACGATGAGATCGACTACCTGCTCATCCCCGGGGACCTGACCACGGACGGGGAATACCTGGGCCACGTGCGCCTGGCGGAGATCCTCGAGCAGTTCGAGGAGGAGACCCTCGCGGCGGGCCACCCCGTGCATGTGGCGGTGGTGCCCGGCAACCACGACATCGGCAGCGGCAACACCTTCGTCAACGGCGTGAAGGAGCGCGCGACGCCGCAGACCACCCACGAGGATTTCGACGAAATCAATCAAAATCTGGGCTACGACCTGCCAAATCTGGAACGCTTTGACCCCGCCGGGGAGGACAAGGCCGGCCGGCACAGCTACGCCGTGGACCTCGGCGCGGACAATGAATTCCGCCTGGTGGCCCTGGACACCAAGGAGCGCAGGATCACCCCGGAGCTGCGGGCCTGGACCGTGGCCCAGTGCGAAGCCGCCGTGGCCGCGGGCCAGACCGTCGTCGGCATGGGGCACCACAACCTCAACGAGCAGCTCAGGGGCCAGCTGATCATCATGCAGGGCGAGGGCATCGAGAACATGCGGGAGATCAGCGAGGAATTCGCCGATGCCGGCATGCACTTCTATTTCTCCGGCCACCTGCACATGAGCGAGATCAGCCCCTGGTATTCCGACGGCGGCCAGGTGCTCTACGACATCATCGTGCCGGGGCTCTACAGCTTCCCCGGGGACTACCGCGTGGTGGAGTTCACCGCGCAGGGCAGCACCATCACGGCAAAGATTGATTCTTATCGCGTGGACGAGGTCCTGCCCGTCAGCGCCAACGGAAAGGACTACCGGGATCCGTATTACCCCGACAACCTGGAGCTCTCCTTCGGCTATAAGGGCCAGGGCCTGCTCGGCTTCGTGAAGGCCAACATGCGCCAGGCGCTGGGCGGCCCGCTGGAGGACCTGCGCGCGGCCGGCGGCCTCGAGGCGATGGTGAAGGGCAGCGTCGACCTCGCCCCCCTCAACGCCCTGATGCGCTACCTGGACGATCAGATCATCAACCGGCCGGATAAGATCCTCGGCCTGCTCAATGATCTCATCGACGACGCCTTCGCCCTGCCGGTCTCGAAGCTGCCCTGCAACCGCTTCCTCGGCGAGCTTGGCTTCGGCCACGCCACCAACCCCGGCACTGTGGCGGACGTGGCCAATTCCGCGATCGCGTACATGTTCTGGAAGGACCGCGACCCGGCGGACGACCCCTTCATGCAGGACGTGCTGCGGCGGCTGAAGAACGGCGAGCTGCTGGACCAGATACTGGCCTATGCCATCCCCAAGGTCCTGGACGTGCTGGGCGCGGAGATCCTGCCCCTGCTCGCCAACGTGGACGTGCGTATGCTCAACCGCGCCATGTCCTGCGGCCTGGGGACCCTCGGCTTTCCGCTGCTGCTCGTGATGGGCGTGCTCCCGGCCACGCGGGAAACGATCAGCAAATCGATGTATGACCTGGCCTCCAACATCATCGCCAGTTCCTCGCCCTCCGGCCGGGGCACCGACGCCGTGCTCGTCTACGATAGCTCCGTCACCGTGGCCGCGCCCACCGATCCCAACACCTTCCGCCTGCCCTATGACCTCCAGGCCACGCTCGCCTGCGACGGCAAGAGCGCCGAGATCACCTGGTACACCAAGGATAGCCTCACCTCCCCCGCCCTGCTCCTCACCGACAAGGCAGGCGCCGCCGTGGCGGGCGTGACCGTCGCCGTCGCCACGGAGTTCGAGGACATCACCGCCAACCAGATCGACCTCGGCATCATGAAGATGATGGGGACCAACATGCGCGCCGCCAAGCACACGGCCACCGTCAGCGGCCTCAAGCCCGGCAAGGCCTACAAATTCACCGCGGGCGACAGCGCACGCAGCTGGTGGTCCCCGCCGCAAAATCTCTCCTGGGACACCAAGCTCGTGGACTTCCTCCGCCAGGCGTGGAACTGGATTGTCGGCCTGTGGAAACACTTGCTCATCGCCTGGAACAACAGGTGGTTCTATTGCATGTAAACGCGTTCTAAAACCGCTGTCGTTTGCCACGGCGGGCCAATGGCGCGCCCTACAAGTGTTTCGCCAATGGCCGTTATGGATCGTGAACGATAATCGCCATTGGCGAAACACTTGTAGGGCGTTGCATTGCAGCGCCGCTGAACAAATAGAAACACCTTAGGGAGGAAAATACAATGCACATCCTCCGCGCATCAACCGCTTTCCTTCTCGCCCTCGGCCAGGCCCTCCTCCTCCTCGTCACCCTGAAGGACCCCACCGCCGCGCTGGACTGCGTCCCGGATTCCCATTACAAAAACGCCCGGGCCTCCCTGTGCGACCCCGATGCCGCCCCGGAGGCCCGGGCGCTCATGGCCCACCTGAGCGAGCTCTACGGCGGCTACACCCTCAGCGGGAACTACGCCAGCCCCTATAACGACTACGCCCGCGCTGTCTTCCGTGACGGCGCGGGCAAGCTCGACGCGCGGCTGACCAACGAGCTCTTCGCGGTGCACGAGGTCACGGGGAAATACCCCGCCATCTTAGGGCTGGACTACACCAACGTGGAGCTGCCCCAGGGGAACTGGCAGGACTGGGTGACGCAGCTCGCCCTGCAGTGGCACGAACTGGGCGGCATCGTGACCTTCTGCTGGCACTGGCGCATCCCGAAGGACGCCGCCTCTCTCGCCAAACCCTTCGCGTGGATGAACGGCAACGACGCCACGTTCTACACCAAGGACATCACCGGCTTCGACCTCAAGGCCGTCCTGGCGGACCCGGAGTGCCTCTATTCCCAATGGCTCATGCAGAGCATCGGCAGGCTGGCCGGGCAGCTGCTGCGCCTGCGGGAGGCGGGCGTGCCCGTGCTCTGGCGGCCGCTGCACGAGGCCGCGGGCGGCTGGTTCTGGTGGGGCACGGACAGGGAGGGGTACATCGCGCTCTACCGCCTGCTCTATGATAAGCTCGTCAACGAATATGGCCTGCACAACCTCATCTGGGTCTGGAACGGCCAGAACCCGCGCTGGTATCCGGGCGACGCATATGTCGACCTGCTGGCCGACGACCCCTATCACGCGGACTTCCTCGACAAGGCCTTTGCCCGGCGCTTCAAGTATACCCGCCGCGCCAGCCCCAACAAGATGGTGGGCATGTCGGAGAACAACAAAATTTTCGACCTGCAATGGGCCCGGCGGATGAACACCCGCTGGCAGTACTTCGTCCTCTGGGACCGCGAGATGCTCCTCAAGCCCGACCCCGACCCGGCCAACAACCCCCTCGCCGGCGGCGACGGCTGGCTGCGGGAATATTCGGACGAGTACAACAGCCGGGAGGCCCTGCGCGAGATGTACAACAGCGAACACGTCATCACGCTGGATGAGATGGCGGATTAAAACAACCTGTGGGGGCGGCTGCCCGCAGCTACCCTATCAGGTCCTTCAAGCGAATTATTTTGCTGCCTTTGCTTTCATAGTATTGCAGCATTTCGTCAATTTTCCGTTTGTCATAGCTGGTAACGCAATCTGAAATAACAGTAACCGCATAATTTGCCTTAAGCATATTATAACAGGTCGATTTGACGCAGGCGATCGCATCCGCTCCTGCAAGGTAGAACTCGCCTATTTCATTTGCATCAATAAAGCCCGCGAATTCCGCACAGCTTAACGCGTTCCCTTTGAATTTTGTGAAAACGTTTTCTGACGCTATTTTCAAATCCGGAGCCAACTCAGCCCCACGCGTATTGGGCTTAAACGTCCTCGTACCGGCGGATAAGTTTTCATGCCTTATGTAGACAACATGGATACCATGGGCAACCGCCCAGTCTACGGCTCTATTGATATGTTCAATGATTTCTTTGTAATTCTTTGTGATGTCATTTTGAATATCTATGATTACCAACGCTTTTTTCGGCATGGGAGCTCCTCCTTGATGATTTGTTGTATAAAATTATTATAATCTGAAATGTCACGTTTGTCAAGAGAGAAACGCAAAAATTTCGAACATATATTCGAATTGTTCGCGGGAAAACGGAGCACTTCATGATGAAACGAAAACACACAGCCCTAAAAATCATCAGCATCGCCTTGGCGGTGCTGATGCTCCTGACGGTCACCCCGGCGCTGGATTTCGCATCCGCGCCGCCGGGCGCGGTACGCACCGCGTCATTTTGGGTGCTCTCCTGCACCTGGGGCGCCGTCGCCACCATCGCCGGGGGCGTCCAGGCGCTCAGCTGCCTGCATCGCGGCCTGGAGCCCAAGTTTTTTCACGGCAACATTTATTTCGAGAACGTGCGCGAAAAGGGCAGCAACAACCTGGGGCCGTTCTTCTTTCTGGGCGAGGACGCGGAATATTACACGCCCTACCACGAGGCCGGGCACGGCATGCAGAACATTCTCATGGGGCCGCTTTATGTGGTCGTTGTGGGCATTTCGTCCGAGCTATGGTACAGGCGCTTTACGCGGGAATACGCCGAGGAATTGGCGTCGGGCACCTGGGACCCGGACGAGCGCCGCCGCGCGTATGACCGGAATCCGATCGAGGGCTGGGCTACCGCCTGGGGCGCGAGGGCATATGGGCTGGAGTTGGGGCAGTAATCCATTGACGATAGAATCAACAGCGAGGTGACAGCCATGTACTACTCCACAACATACCCTTCGCCCATAGGCATCATCACGCTCGCCTGCGACGGCGGCAGCCTTGCCGGCCTGTGGACCGAGGGCCAAAAATATCACGGCGGCGCCATCCCCGAAGCAATGACAGAAAACAGCGGCATACCGGTATTTGATGCGGCAAAACAGTGGCTGGATAGATATTTCGCAGGCGAAAAGCCCGCCATTACAGAGCTGCCGCTGGCCCCCGTCGGCGGCGCGTTTCGTCAGGGCGTATGGGCTATCCTATGCGAAATCCCCTACGGCGAGGTGACCACCTACGGCGAAATCGCGAAAAAAATGCGCTGCAAGTCGGGCCAGGCGGTGGGCGGGGCGGTCGGGCACAACCCGATTTCTATCATCATCCCCTGCCACCGGGTCGTGGGCGCGAACGGCAGCCTGACGGGGTTCGCGGGCGGCATTGAGATGAAAATCAAGCTGCTTGAGCTGGAAGGCGCGGATATGTCGAAGCTGTTCGTGCCAAAGAAGGGGACGTAAAAACTTCGTGGTTTTTGTTGAAACCGCTGTGCATTTGTGCTATGGAAAAGGAGAAGGCAATCATGCAGAACACACCGCAGCAGCTCCTTCAGCAGGCGCTGGAATTATTGTGCCCATCAAAAACCAGTCGCCGCGCCAACGGATAGACGGCACGGCGGCGCTGCTGGATTGTTATGTGGGCCTGTATGAGCATTACAACGGATTTCGGGAGGCGATTTAGTGAAGCTGAAAGACAAGCAAATTGAGATTTTATGGGTGACGCACACCAAAGACGCGGACGGGTTCGCCACGGAAAGCTACGAGCCTATTCACCGGGGCAGGCTGTGGGCCTATTTCCGGCACCTTTCCGGGCAGGAGATTCACGCCAGCGGGGCCACGTTCGAGCGCGAACAGGTGCTGTTCGTCATTAACTGGCGCAGGGATGTGACTAGCCGGGAGGTTGTGCAGTATGCCGGGCGGCTGTATGATATTCAACGGGTGGACGGGTTCGAGGGGTATAGGCAGGATATTTCGCTGTATTGTACGGGGAGGGGGTGAAAAAATTCGCGGAATCTGTTGACAAAGCCGCTTTATTACGCTATACTGTAGATACCATATATTTCCGATATTAAGAAGGGGAAACAGATGAATATCAGTACAATCGGTTGGGTTAGCAGTGCTGTAGTGGCGGGCATTGCAGTGTTGCTAGGTGCTTTTCCGCTGTATAAAAAAGTCAAAGATAGTTTGGCTGTCACGCGCAAAAAAGCTGGCAAGACAGTCGCAACCTTTTTAGGCATTTTTGTTGTTATCATTGTTGCCAGCGCAGGCTTGACGAAAGTTATATATGACATAGCATCCAAGAAGTATGTTAATGTACCTAATTTAGTTGCAGAGGATGAAAGTGAGCTACTTACATTCGGGAAAGCTCGAAGAAGAGTCGAGGAAGCCGGACTGGTTTTGTATAGCGGGTATCACAACGAAAACGAGATAATTAGCTTTCAAATTCCACCAGCCGGAACAATCGTTGAGTTGAACTCAACTGTCTACGTTTGCAAGGAAGATTTCTTTGCGGAACACGAAAAACCAAACGAATTGATTTCGATAGAGGTTGAAGAAGAAAAAAAGGAGATATCTATTTGGTACTGCGGAACAAAGTGGCCGTGGGGTTGGTATGGGTGGATGTATAAGAAAAACGAAAATCGCCATATCTTTGAAGGCACTTGCAAAAGAAGCAAGCTAATTGGATTGGGAAAACAATACTATGATTCCTATGATATCCCCCAGCTTGTTTATTTCGGAGAATTTCGTGATGGTATTTATCATGGAGAGGGAAAGCTATATAAAGGCGACTACTCGCCGTATTTGGCGTATTCCGGGAGCTTCAGAAATGGGGTATACTCAGGCTTTGGCAAAGAGTATTCTAAAGACGGCGTATTACGGTACATAGGCGACTTTAAGCGTGGTAAATATAGTGGCACAGGCAAGCAATACGCCCCCAATGGGTTTATTGTTCATGCTGGTAAATTCAGAAATGGACAGTCTATTGGAGAAAGCGATACAATACTATTGCAATACGAGTTTTACGACAGTGGAGTGATTAAGTATGTAGGGGAAATATCTAGTGGGAAGTACAACGGACTTGGAAAGCTATATAGCGAGGACGGATATGTTGATTGGTTCGGCGAATTCTTGGATGGCAAAAAAGCGGGCAAAGGGCTTGCCTACAAGCTGGAAACATATAAGAATAAGGATGGCGAAACAATTAGTGAACCGTTTTTAACATACAATGGCGAGCTAGCAGAAGGAAAATTTGATGGCTACGCTTACTCCTATTCTTGGGATAAAGGGAAACAAGAGCCGTTTACTGTTTATTCAGGCGAATACCGACAGGGAAAAAGAGAAGGATATGGAGCACTATACTATGCCGATTACGAGAAGAGATATGAAGGATTTTGGAGAAGCGATTACTATTATGGGCAAGGCAAACAGTATTTTAAAGATAGTGGAGCATACATTAGCAGTATGTTTATAGACGGGAAATGGATAGGTGCCGGGGAATTTCATCCTACTAATGGCTATGTAATACGCATAGACGATTGTACACTGTGGGAGTACTGGACATATTCGTATACTGGTTCGGAAAACAATGCAGGACATTATGTGGGAGAAATCTCAGATGGAAAGCGGCATGGCAAGGGTTTTCTGTACTACTGCAATGAGGACGGCACTCCCAAGGGCTACTATGAAGGAGACTGGAGAAACGGTGTTAGAGACGGAGAAGGAGTAGAATATACTTACGATGAGCTATACTCTTTCCAGGGGCACTATGATGGCTATTGGTCAGAAGATAAATATAATGGACAGGGTACGTATTACTACTATGATTGGTGCTATTACAAAAATGTGTGGGAAGACGGTATCCCAACTCTTCCGA
>Ga0082212_10011309_pt1 | contig 11327 bp, 7 predicted proteins | sample TergutNt197P3_FD_71548 | JGI IMG/M metagenome (GOLD analysis project Ga0082212, IMG submission 71548) | Neocapritermes taracua P3 segment gut microbial communities from Petit-Saut dam, French Guiana - Nt197 P3 | ecosystem: Host-associated > Arthropoda: Insects > Digestive system > Gut ... | reverse complement strand
CTTACCCTGGCTGCCCAATATGGGCTGGGCAGCGCCAACGCTGCGGATATTTCTTTGGTGGGGGACGTAGAAATGATAATTAGCGGGTAAAATGTATGCAAAAATATTACGATTATCACACCCATTCCTATATTTCCTTCGACGCCGATATCAGCATACAGCAAACCTGCGAACTGGCGCTTAACCGTGGGGCGGCGGGGTTGACCTTTACTGAGCACGCGATGTTGGAAGATGACCCGGCTTGCGACGAGTTGCCGGATATCGCGACCTACGAGGCGGAGCTTGCCCGCGCCAGAGCGGCTTTCCCCGCCTTGGAATTAGGCATGGGGCTGGAACTTGATTTGAACCCGGCCCGCCGGAGGGATATAGATAAGCTGCTGAAGGAGGTCGAGTGGGATTTTGTGCTGGGTTCCGTACACGAGATCGCCCACTGCAATCTTTCCGCCTACGACGGCAAATTCGGCGCAGGCCAAAGTGTCAAGCAGGCCTATCACGCCTATTTCAGCGCCCTCTATGAGCGCGTTAAGATTATAGATTGTTTCGATGCCCTGGGGCATCTGGATCTGCTGCGGCGGGATCCCCGTTTCGTCAAGCGGCCCTTCGATTACGGCGACCACAGCGAGGTACTGGACGCCCTGCTGACCCTTTTGATCCAGCGTGGGCAGGGCCTGGAGGTAAATACCGCCGGCTGGAGCTACGGCATGACGGAAACTCACCCCAGCCTTGCCGTGCTGCGCCGCTACCGCCAATTGGGCGGGGAGATCATCACCTGCGGCTCCGACTGCCACAGCCGCTCAGGGGTTTTCGGACGCATCCAACAAGGCTACGAAATGATTCGGGAAGCCGGATTCAAATATGTCAGCCTCTTTGAAGGCAGGAAACCGAGGCAATTGAAATTGGAGTAATTTATGACACTGCGTTTCATTTTGGGCCGGGCCGGTTCCGGCAAAACCTATCATTGTTTAAGTGAAATGGCGCGCCTGCTTGATGAAAAGCAGGCGGGCCCGCTTTTGTTTATTTTGCCGGAGCAGGCTACCTTCATACACGAGCGTATGTTGGCCTGCGATTTTACCCCTCATGGTTATGGGGGGGGAGAGGTCATCAGCTTTAACCGCCTGGCCTGGCAGGCGGCGCGGTTGGGGGGAGAAGCTCCCAAGCCCGCCCTTTCCGAGGCGGCGCGGGCTCTTTTGATGGGGCGCTTGCTGCAAGAGCGCCGCCGGGAGCTGCAATTGTTCGGCGGAGCTTCGGCCGGGCCCGGTTTGGCAGCCTCCCTGGTCGCTCTAGCCGAGGAAATGCTGGCTTACGATGTGGCGCCGGACAGCCTGACGCGGACGGCGCACAGCATGGGGCCTGCCTCTCAAGCCAAGCTGCACGATTTGGCTCTCTTATACAAAGATTATGCCGCCGCCTTGGAGGAATACGAGAACCTTCCTTCCGGCTTGGCTTTATTGGCGCGGGCCATCGAAGAAGAGGGGTTTTTAGCCGGCGCCACGGTGTTTGTGGATGGTTACAGCACCTTTACTCCAAAGGAACTGGCGGTACTCAGGGCGCTGATGAAACGGGCCGCCCGCCTGGAAATCGCCCTGGCCCTGGATCCCAAAGAGTTGGAACTGTCCGATCCGCTACAGGATATATTCCTGAATTGCTGTAAGAGCTATAAAAGGTTGCTGGAAATGGCGCGGCGCTTGGGCATAGCGGTGGAGCCGCCCCTGCTTTTAGGGGGCGAAAAAGGCCGTTTTGTCCACAACCAGGAATTGGCTTTGGCGGAACGGTATACTTACCCCTGGGCCGGCGGCCCGGCCCGGCCGGATAAGCCCACCTCCCTACGGGTGATGGCGGCGGCCGACCCACGGGAGGAAGTAGCGGCGGCCGGCCGGGAGATACTGCGTTTGGTGCGGGAAAACGGCCTGCGTTACCGGGATATCAGCGTGATCGCGCGGGATCTGCGCCCCTACGAGGAATTACTGCCGGAGATATTCGGCGCACTGGATATACCCTATTTTGCCGACAGCAAAAAAACCTTGCTCTATCACCCTCTGGTGGAGCTGTTCCGGTCGGCTCTGGAGATCTGGGCCGGGGAGGCCCACTATCGCCAGGTGTTCCGCTATTTCAAGACAGGGCTCACACCGCTTTCCGCGGCGGAAACGGATAGGCTGGAAAACTATTGCCTGGCTCACGGCGTGCGCCACTGGCAGTGGCAACTGGAGGCGGATTGGCAGTATTGGCGGGGCCGGGAGGAGCAGGAGCAAGCCCGGGAGCAGTTGGCCGCCATAAACGAACTGCGGCGACGGGGCAGCGCGGCCCTGTTCCGTTTTTTGAGCGCGGCCCCCTCAGCTGATGGCCCGGTAGATCCCGGCTTGCTCTTCAGCGCCCTGCGGGGGCTTTTGGCGGAGCTGGAAGTTGAGCGCACCCTGGAGGGGTGGCGGCTGGCGGCGCTGGCCGCGGGCCGGGCTGAGGAAGCGGAACTGCATAGGCAAGCCGCGGAACAGCTGGGCGGCTTTTTGGTCGAGGCAGAAGCTCTGCTTGGCGGTTGCCGCCCGGAAGCGCGGCAATTGCTGCAACTGCTGGACGCGGGCTGCGCTTCCCTAACACTTTCTCTCATACCGCCGGGTCTGGATCAGGTGCTGGTGGCCTCCCTGGAACGCAGCCGCAACCCGGAATTGCGCGCCGCTATAGTCCTGGGCGTCAACGCCGACATATTACCCGCGCGGATCACGCCTCCGGCTCTGCTCAACGATCTTGAGCGGGAGGAACTTGCCCAAGCCGGTATCGAACTGGCCCCGGATACTTTTGCACGGCAAATGGCCGAACATTATCTGGCTTATATAGCGCTGACGCGCAGCCGGGATAAGCTGTTGCTCACCTATGCCATAAGTGGCGGGGACGGCAAGTCTCTGCAACCCTCGCCGCTGGTGAAACGGCTGCAAAGGCTTTTTCCGGCCCTCAAGGTGGAGCGTTTTGCCGAAGCTCAAGAAGCGTCCGAGCTTACGGGAGGCGGGGATACATTGGCCGCCTTGGCACGTCGATTAAGGGCGGCACGTCCGGGCAAACCCCTGCCCGCTCTGTGGCGCGACGTTTACGATTGGTATGGGTCGCAGCAAGGCTGGCAACAAGAACTCGCCCGTATCACGCAGGGTCTTAGCTTTGTCCCCCATCAGGAGCGGTTGCTGGCGGAAACCAGGCAGGCCCTGTACGGGGAGATCATACAAAGCAGCGTCTCCCGCCTGGAAAAGTTCAATGCCTGCCCCTTCGCCTATTTCGCCGCCTATGGGCTCGGCCTCAAACCCCGATCTATATACGAGATCACGGCCCTGGAGCACGGCGATATCATACACCGTGCCCTGGCCGACTTAGGCCGTATGTTAGATAAGGGCGGTCCATCCTGGCAGGAGCTGGACGAAACACAGGCCAAGGAACTGGTAACGCGGGTTTTGTCCGGATTATTGCCTGGCTTCCTTTCCGGAATAATGAGCAGTACTGCCCGCTACCGCTATCAAGCCACTCGCCTGCAAGATACGCTAACCGCCACCTTAATGCTAATGGCGGAGCACGTAAGGCGGGGCGGATTTAAGGCTGTAGCCTGGGAATTGTCTTTCGGCAGCCGCGAAGGCGACGCGCTACCCCCCCTTGTCCTGGAGCTTCAAGGTGGACGCAAGCTGGAAATAAACGGGCAGATAGACCGGGTGGATATAGGGCGCTCGGCAGAGGCGGTTTATGCCCGGGTGATAGATTATAAAAGCGGTAAACAGACCCTGGCGGCGGATGATATTGCAAGCGGCCTCCGTTTGCAGCTGGCGGTATATCTGGAAACCGTTCTGAACAATCCGGGCTTTTTTAAGGCGCGAGCTTTAGCGCCCGCCGGACTTTATTATATGACGGTACGGGATGAACTGTTATCCGGTCCCATGCCCCCCGCCGGGGAGGAGAGCTCTTTCGCCGGTTTGCGTTTAAGCGGCCTGACCATCAAGGACGCGGCCGCCGTACACTTGGCCGACCCGCAAATCAAAGGTCACAGCAAACTGATACCGGCCGCCCTTTCCGCCAACGGCTTCTACGCCAATTCGCCGGGTCTCCCGGCGGAAGAATTCCGGGAACTGCGGGAACGCCTCAAGGATGTTTTGCGGGAAACGGCCCGCAACATGGCCCAGGGGATCACGTCGGTGGATCCCCGCCGCAGCGCCAAATTCGATGCCTGCGCCTATTGCGATTATGCCGCTTTCTGCGGCTTCGATGGAGAGATAGTAAGAGCGTGAAGAATTTGCCAGTTAGAAAACCTAACCGTATGGAAGGGCATGATTACAGCCAAAATGGCGTGTATTTTATTACCATATGCGCAAAAGACCGGCATGAAATGTTTGGAAAAATAATAAATGGACAATCTGCATTAAACGAATATGGTCTTGTGATAAAACAAGAGATTGAAAATATATCCATAATAAGGCAAGAGTGTGTTGTTGAAAAATTTGTTATTATGCCCAACCACATATATTTAATCGTGCGAATTATCACTGTAGGGGACGATGGCAATCGTCCCGAAAACGGCAATCGTCCCGAAAACGGCAATCGTCCCGAAAACGGCAATCGTCCCGAAAACGGCAATCGTCCCGCAAAACAACGGGCGGATTGCCATCCGCCCCTACACCGGAAATCCGTTTCAAATATGGTGCAGGGGTTAAAAGGCGCGGTTACAAGGCAGATTGGGTTTTCGTTATGGCAACGTTCATTTCACGACCATATAATCAGAAACGAAGCAGAGTACCAAAAAATTATGTATTATATTGAAAATAATCCCATAAGATGGGAGCGAGATTGTTTCTACCAATAAAAGATTTGTTATTATACCCAACCACATACATTTAATCATGTTAATTATCTCTGTAGGGGACGATGGCAATCATCCCGAATATGGCAATCATCCCGAATATGGCAATCATCCCGAATATTCTATGAAGAAGGTGAAAAACCTGTGTCACATGATTTAAGCGCGGAGCAGCGGCAGGCTATAGAGGAGCGGGGCGGCAATCTTTTGGTGGCAGCCGGGGCGGGCAGCGGCAAAACCACGGTCCTGGCGGAGCGGGTGCTCTCCAAGGTTTGCGGCGAAAGGCCCATAGATATAGACCGCCTGCTGGTGCTGACCTTTACCAATGCGGCGGCGGCGGAAATGCGCGGGCGTATCGAGGATAATCTGGCCCGGCGCTTGCTTGATAAACCCGGCGACCCTCATCTTATGCGCCAGCTGGCCTTGGTGCAGCAAGCCCCCATCACGACTATCCACGCTTTTTGTCTGGATCTGCTGCGCCGTCATTTCTATCTGGTAGGGCTGGACGCGGGTTTTTCCATACCCTCGGATATGGAGCGGGCCATACTGCATGAGGAAACCCTGGCCGCTTTTTTGGAACGGGAATACGCCAAGGATGAAGGCATCCTGACCACCCTGGCCGCCTCTTACGGCGGGCGACGGGATGATAAGGATCTGATCCGGCTGATAGGCGAATTGTACGCCTTCAGCTTGAGCCAGCCTCACCCCGCAGACTGGCTTAGAGAAGCGGCGGTTGCCTTGGCCGAAGGCGAAGACTTGGATAGCTATGTCTGGAGCGACTTTCTGCTGCGGGAGCTCAAGCAGGAACTGGCGGCTGCCCGGCGTTCTTTCGCGGCGGCGCGGGAGCTGGCCGCGCAAGAGGATATTCCTTATCCCTGGCTGCGTCAGACGGAGTCCGAGATAGAGGATATAGATAAAATGATTTCTTGCGAAGGGGGGCTGGCCGGATTTTGCGCGGCTCTGGCCGGTTTGAGTTTTGCGGCCCTCTCCCGGGCCTCTCAAGGAGGCAGTGAAGCCGCAAAAGAGGAGTTCCGCCGTTTGCGGGACGAGGGCAAAAGCGCGGTCAAGGAGCTAAAGGAGCATTTCGGCCGACGCGCGCCGCAGGATATGTTAGCCGACCTCTGCGCTTTAGCCCCGCTGATGGAGCGTTTATGCAATCTGGTTATCGATTACGGTGCGGCGCTGGATGGGGAAAAGCGCCGCCGCAATCTGCTGGATTTCGACGACATGGAACATTTTTGTCTGCGCTTGCTGGAAGACGACGCAAACGGCGTGGCCGCTTCCCTGCGCGAAAGATTCGACGAGCTTTTGATAGACGAATATCAGGATATCAACGCTGTGCAGGAGCGTATTTTGCGCTTGCTCTCCCGGGGGGATAATGTTTTTGCCGTGGGGGATGTCAAGCAGAGCATCTACCGCTTCCGTCTGGCCGAGCCCGCCCTGTTTTTGCATAAATACCGGGAATACGGCCAGAAAAAAGGCGGCTTGCGCATAGATCTTAACCGCAATTACCGCAGCAAAGGCGGGATAATCACCGCAGTTAATTACTTGTTTAGTCAACTAATGAGCATGTCCAGTAGTGAACTGGATTACGACGAGACTAATGAACTAAAAGCCGGACAGGAAGATTTTGGCGCAAATGTCGAATTATGGCTGGTAGACAGAGGTTCGGCGGATTCGGAAGAGGAAGATACGGCCGCAGATGTCGCAAAGGAGGATCCAAGCGCCTCCGCGTCGGAGGAAGAGGTGCTTACCTTGGAAGCGCGCCTTTTGGGGCGGCGTATACGGGAGCTGCAAAAGGAAGGCTACGGCTTGAAGGATATGGCGGTACTGCTGCGCGCGGCCAAAAATCGCGAAACACTGCTGGTCAAAGAATTTGCCGATATGGGCATAGCGGCGGTGGCGGGCAGCCGTCCCGATTATCTGCAAAGCGCGGAAATAAGCCTGGTTCTGGCCCTGCTGGCTATCATCGATAACCCCCTGCAAGAGATGGAATTGGCCACAGTTTTACGTTCGCCTCTCTACGGCTTTAACTTAGACGAGCTATTCCAAATACGCCGGGCCGCTCCTGCGGAGCAGCTATACGATGCGTTGATCCTCACAGCTCAAGGCGAGGGAGAAGCGGTGCCTAAATGCCGCCTCTTTTTGGAACAGCTTACCGCCTGGCGGGAGAGTTTGCGCCGCCTGCGTATATCGGAATTGCTGGGGGATATCTATGCCAAAACCTCCCTGATGCAACTGGCCGGAGCTTTGCCCGGGGGGAGCGGGCGGCAGGAAAATCTGCTGCTCCTGCAAGAACGGGCCCGGGAATATGAAGCCACCGGTTATCGCGGTTTGTTTCGCTTTCTGCTCTTTTTAGCGGACGGGCGGGGAAAAGGCGCTTCGGAAGGCCTGCAATTGGCCGAGGGCGAGGACGCGGTGCGCGTTATGAGCATACACCGCAGTAAGGGACTGGAATTCCCGGTGGTTATGGTGGCTAATTTGGGCGGGGCTTTCACCTTGCTGGACGAGCGCAAGGATATTATGTTCCATAAGGAGCTGGGCTTGGGTCCTAAGGTGGTGGAACGGGAGCAAAGACGTAAATTTCCCAGCCTGGCTCAGGAGGCGATGACGCGCCGCCTGCATAAGGAAGCCCTGGCCGAGGAGATGCGGGTTTTGTATGTGGCCCTAACACGGGCGCGGGAAAGGCTGATCTTAAGCGGCGCCCTCAAGGACGTGGGAAAATCCGCGGCAGCTTGGTACGCTCAGGTAGCGGGGCAGGGCAAGTTGCTGAACGGGGAATTGTTGCTGCGGAATAAAAGAGCCTTGGATTGGCTGGGCCAGGCTTTATTGCGCCATCCGCAGGCGGGAGTCTTGCGCCGGGCCGCCGGCATAACCCCCGGCAGCCCGGAGGAGCGGAGACTGTTAATTCAGGATAGCAGCGCCTGGTACATCAATATAGTGCCGGAACATGAGCTTAAGGCGGCACAGCAGCCTGCCGCGGCGGAGGAAGCAGACTATCTGACCCCCAGCGGTCTCTTACCGGCAAGCCCTCATCAACAAGGAGTGGAAGAGGCGCTTTCCTATAAATATCCCTATCGCGAAGCCTGCGAGGCGGCGGCAAAATGGACGGTAACGGATCTTAGCCACTGGCAAAATCGAGGACAGTTACAATCTACATGTTACGATAGGACAGATGTAGGGGCAGCACATGTGCTGCCTAATAACAACAACCACCCGCCTAGGCAGTGGCCAGATCCACGCTTGGAGAGGGAGGAGGCGGCGCGGCGGGGCATGGTGCAGCACAAGCTGCTGCAATATCTGGATTTCGCCGGCGCTGTTACGGTAGATGGGGTGTTGCGGCAGTTGGATACCCTTACGGAGAGGAAAGTATTACAGGCCGGGGAAGCTGAATTGGTGGATACTGCGAAGATCGCCCGCTTTGCCGCCTCGAAATTAGGCTCCCGCCTGGCGGTCTCTACCCGCGTACTGCGGGAGACCTCCTTCACCTACGCCCTGCCTGCCCCGGAGCTGGTGTCCGGCGCGGCTCCTCAGGATAAGCTGGTGCTGCAGGGCGTCATAGACGCGGCCTTTTGGGAAGAGGACGGCTGGGTACTGCTGGATTATAAGACAGGCGGCGCGGGGCTTTCCGGGCGTGAGCTCAAGGAGCGCTACACAGCCCAAGCAAGCTACTATTGCCGTGCTTTGCAGGATATTTGGCAGGAAACGGTGAAAGAAGCTTGGTTATGTTTTTTAGACTTGGGAGAAAACATACAAATAGAGGATTGGTGATGAATTATGTGTCTGGCAATAGCGGGCAGGGTGAGTAAAATCGAGGGAGATACGGGCTTGGTGGATTTTGGCGGCCTGCTCAAAACCGCTTCCACTTTGCTTTTCCCCGGGCTGACCGAAGGTGATTATGTGCTGGTGCACGCGGGCTTTGTCATACAGAAATTGGAGCCGGATTATGCTCTGGAGTTGATTGAGCTGGATAAGGAAGTGGGGTTATTATGACAGCGGAGCTGGCCGAAATATGCGCATCCCCACGGCTGTGCGGGGGTAAGCTGCGCTTTATGGAAGTGTGCGGTACCCACACCATGAGCGTGTACCGCCACGGCTTAAAAAAGCTGCTCCCCGCCAACGTGGAATTGATATCCGGGCCGGGCTGCCCGGTTTGCGTCACCCCGGCCCCTTTGCTGGGAAAAGCGCTGTCTATAGCCCGGGAACCTGGAGTGATCATGGCCAGCTTTGGCGATATGCTGCGCGTGCCGCTGGCCGGGGAGAGCTTGCTGAAAGCCCGGGGGTCGGGTTGCGATGTCCGGCTGGTCACCTCCCCCCTGGATGCCTTAACGATAGCGGCGGCCAACCCCGGCAAGCAGGTGGTATTTTTCGCCGTGGGTTTCGAAACCACCGCGCCCTTAAGCGCCGCCACAGTACAAGAGGCCGCTAAACGGGGCTTAAATAATTTTTTTGTTCTTTCCGCCCATCGCCTGATGCCCCCGGCTCTCAATCAATTGCTGGCCGCCAACCCCCGCATAGACGGTCTGTTGCTCCCCGGTCATGTGGCGGCGGTATCCGGCGCTGAGTATTTCGCCTTTGTGCCGCGGGAACTGGGCCTGCCGGCGGTAGTGGCGGGCTTTGAGGCGGCGGATATTATGAGGGCCCTGACGGCGCTGGCCCGGCAAAAGGCGGCGGGGGAATGCCGCCTGGAAAACGCCTACCCCCGGGCGGTGCGCCCTGGTCCTAACCCTACCGCCTGGTCGATCATGGAGCAAGTATTCACGCCCGCCGACGCTCACTGGCGCGGCCTGGGAGCGATAGCAGATAGCGGCCTTGCCCTAAACTCTGTCTACACCGCCTATGACGCGCTAAATCGTTTCCCCGTCGCGGAGGCCAAGATAGAAGAAAATCCCTCCTGCCGCTGTGGCGAAGTATTGCGTGGTGAGCTAAACCCCGCGCAATGCCCCCTCTTTGCCACCGCCTGCAATCCTAAAACCCCCCAAGGCGCCTGCATGGTCTCCTCCGAAGGCGCATGCGGGATAGAGGCTAGAGGCCGGATGATAGAGGATAGAAAACCCCTGTAGGGACGACCGTCCCGGTCGCCCGTTGTAACAATAACCACCCAAATCACGGATGAACGGAAATCCACGTATGGCGGTTGCCCATGTAGGGCGGTTGCACAAATAGCGGGCGATTACAAATCGCCCCTACATATAATTCAAAGGTTTTCAATTATGAATTATGCATTATGAATTATGCATTATGAATTATGCATTATGAATTATGCATTATGAATTATGCATTATGAATTATGCATTATGAATTATGCATTATGAATTATGCATTAAAAGGTGGGGTAAATCATGGGCGAGGAGACCATAACAATGGCTCACGGTTCCGGCGGAGCGGCTTATCATGAACTGGTGGAGGAGGTATTTTTACCGGCTTTTGCCAACCATATGCTGGCTCCCTTGGGCGACTCCGCCGTATGCGAGCTGACCGGTAGCCGCCTGGCCTTCACCACGGATAGCTTTGTGGTGCAGCCGCGCTTTTTCCCCGGCGGCGATATAGGCCGCCTGGCGGTGTGCGGCACGGTGAACGATTTGGCCATGAGCGGCGCGACCCCGCTTTTCCTTAGCTGCGCTATGATTTTGCAAGCCGGCCTGCCTATAGCCGAGTTGAAACAGATCGTTGCTTCCATGGAGTTGGCGGCGCGGGAGGCCGGGGTAAGTATAGTCACCGGTGATACCAAGGTGGTAGAGCAGGGGGGCTGCGACGGCATATATATCAACACCGCCGGCATAGGCATGTTCAGGCGCGAGCCTCTGGGCACAGCCCCGCGCCGGGGGGATATTATAATAGTAAGCGGTTTTTTAGCGCAACACGGGCTGGCGGTGCTGGCGGCGCGGCAGAACCTCGATTTTACCCCGCCTATCGCAAGCGACGCCGCGCCCCTGCACAGTTTGGCGGAAAATCTGCTTAAAGCCGCGCCAAATACAAGTTGTATGCGCGACCCTACCCGGGGCGGCTTGGCCGCCACCTTGCATGAATGGGCGGACGCGGCGCGGGCAACTATAACCGTGGATGAAACGGACCTGCCAATCAGCAAACCCATTGGCGCGGCCTGCAATATTTTAGGGCTGGACCCCCTTTATGTGGCCAATGAAGGCGTGTTCGCGGCAGCCGTGCCGCCAAAAGAGGCGGCGGCGGCCCTGACTTCTTTGCAAGCCCATCCTCTGGGCGGTCATGCCGCCATCATAGGCCGGGTAGGGGAAGCGGTGGAGCATACGCCGCTGATCTTGCGCACAGCGGTGGGGGGAGAGCGCCGTGTGGATTTGCCCAGAGGCGAGCTTTTGCCGAGGATTTGTTAGCAATTATCAGTATTGATTCAAAATTTGCTATTTTACCGCAGCTCTTGACACGAGCGCAAAACAGGTATAAAATTATATAGAACTACTATGAATTACTATAAAAAAATTTTGGCAAAGTAATGTTGGTTTTATAAAGGAGAGAAACGTATGGAAGGCCC